>CDZD01020829.1_pt1 | contig 275990 bp, 281 predicted proteins | sample 554771 | NCBI WGS metagenome assembly CDZD01 (sample SAMEA3182069, study PRJEB8094) | gut metagenome | biome: human; feature: gut; material: Stool; isolation source: human stools | place: Canada | collected 2011-11-08
CCTTTGTTCACTTAGTGCCTACTTTCTTTTTTTCGGTAGGCACTTTGGTCTACCTTTGTTCACTTAGTGCCTACTTTCTTTTTTTCGGTAGGCACTTTGGCCGCCCTTTGTTCACTTAGTGCCTACTTTCTTTTTTTCGGTAGGCACTTTGGTCTACCTTTGTTCACTTAGTGCCTACTTTCTTTTTTTCGGTAGGCACTTTGGTCTACCTTTGTTCACTTAGTGCCTACTTTCTTTTTTTCGGTAGGCACTTTGGTCTACCTTTGTTCACTTAGTGCCTACTTTCTTTTTTTCGGTAGGCACTTTGGTCTACCTTTGTTCACTTAGTGCCTACTTTCTTTTTTTCGGTAGGCACTTTGGTCTACCTTTGTTCACTTAGTGCCTACTTTCTTTTTTTCGGTAGGCACTTTGGTCTACCTTTGTTCACTTAGTGCCTACTTTCTTTTTTTCGGTAGGCACTTTGGTCTACCTTAGCTCACTTAGTGCCTACTTCTTCCTTTAGCCGCTTTCACTTACCCAATCACGCCGGTTATTTTGAGAACCCAGTAGCCCAGACCCAGCAACCAGCTTGTAAAGATGCCGTATAGAATAACCGGTCCGGCAATGGAGAAAATCTTGCAGCCTACGCCAAAGACCCAGCCTTCCTTTTTGAACTCAATGGCAGGCGCCGCCACAGAATTGGCAAAACCGGTAATGGGCACCAGAGCACCGGCGCCGCCCCACTTTACAATTGAAGGATAAATGTTAAACCCGGTCAGGATAACACTGCACAAAACCAGAAGCAATGTACAGATTGTGGCAGCCGCCTCTTTTTCCATGCCCATCACATTCGTACAATAATTCAGAATGCACTGTCCGATCAGACAGATAATACCGCCGGTAAGAAATGCTTTTCCCATCTGCGCAAAAAGATTGTGTGTCGGCGTCATACCCTTTACGTATTCCTCGTAATTCTGTTTTTTTTCTTCAATCGTTTGTCTGGTAACCTGTTCGTCCATAAAAATACCTCCTTATTTCACCACTTCATGTAAACGCAAGTAAAAATACATCAACGATCCTGCCAGTTTTCCCGCTGCCATGGCACAGATAGCAATGCCAAGACCATGCCGGAAGCCAATCCGTCTGGTAAAAATGGGTATGCTGTCCAGCATTTCCGCAATGGCAAGTGCCAGACAGCCGATAAACATGCCGGAAAATAATCCAATTATACCCGTCACGAAATTACCGCCCACCTGCACTACGGAAAACGGCACCCCCATTCGGAACAGCCGGATACCGATATGAAAATACCGTTCAAAAATACTGACAATACAACCCACCACGGTTCCCCAGATTACCATATCCTCATAGAGGAGCACATGCCCTGCCGTATGCGTTTTTCCGGCAAACCGCGGGACAATTCCCACGGCAACAAGAACAGTAAAAACACCCGCTGCCGCCAAAAGCCCAAAGCTTGTTCCGAACACTACTAAAAATATGCTATCCCACATCGATGGTTCTGCCCTCCCTGTCCGCTGTGTCCACTAAAGTGGTATTTACATCGGCTTCGTATTTGCGCATTTCCACCTCAATGGGCGTGGGGTCCGTGGTAATACGCCTTTTCCCCACATGGTTAAAGAATACGATAATTCCTAAGGACAGCCCTATCGAATAGGAAACCTCCAGTACCGAAATGCCCGTCGGTTCCGTTCCCATTACAATACGGTGAATTTGGGAAAACACATTCACAATGCCGATGTCGTTGTGGTACGCCATGATGGTGAATGCGGTGCCGAAAAAACTAATGACGGAAACCAGCAGAATTTTCCAGAACTCCTTTGCCTTTTTGTGTCCGGAAACCTGCACCCATTCCGCCACAACATCGGTTTCTCCCACACTCTGCACCGTCACCTGCGGACAAAGCTCCTCTATCATTTCGGTAATCTTCAGCACACTGATAACACACCGGCTGCCCTGTCCCTTTTCAAAATGATGTAGTTTCATGCTTTTTACTTTCGCCGTCACCAGTTTGTCCGCACAGTAAACACTCCCCACATCCTTTAGGAATACCGAGTCCTCCATAACCTCCACATTACGGTTTAATTTAAGATAGCAGACTGTTCCCGCCATAACTCATCCTCCAAAATCCCTGCCTTTGCTTCACGATAAAGAATAAACACACAAACAGGGCATAACAAGAAAGTTCTTCACCTGCTTGTTATGCCCTGTCCTGTAAAAAATATGCATTTTTAACGATTACTTATTATCATTCCGGTTTTGAAACCCGGCCTCTTTCGTCTGTTCATCCTGATTTTCCGCATCCGTGTCCATCTGCTTTTGATTTTCCTTGAGTTGCTCCACAACCTTATTGGAAACAGCACTGACCCTGACACAACAATATAGTAAAAAATTAAACAGCACAAACAGGATAATCCCTACTGTCCAACTAAAAGCTGTCATGAATTCTCTCCCTATACATTATACTCAACATCTATTTCTTGCATTATGCATATTACATATTATATGTACAGAAAGCCGATACCCGCTCCCAGTGTATTCATGATAACATCATCCAGCTGACAAAATCCCCGTCCCGTGCGGAGCTGGCAATACTCTATAGCCACACTGCATAAAAATCCGACCGGTATCGTCCATGCGGTTTTCTTTTTCGGAAGCCAGACCGGGAATAAAAAACCAAAGGGCAGGAATAAAAAGATGTTTTCAATGACCCAGGCGTGATCCTGCATGGTTGTTCCCCATGTTCCCATAAACCGAAAATCGGTCCCCATACGGGAGCCCGGTTCTCTGCAGAAAAAGCACAATCATGACAAGCATCCACAGATAAATAACAAACAGATTGCTTCCAAGAAAATGTCCGGCATTTTTTAACCACAGATTCAGCCGTTCTGACAATGCCGCTCTCTCCGGCAGACCGCCGTTTTCCCCGGTCGGCTGCTGCCCATTTTCCGGCAGACCGCCGTTTTCCTCAGTCGGCTGCTGCCCATTTTCCGGCAGACCGCCGTTTTCCTCAGTCGGCTGCTGCCCATTTTCCTGTAATCTTCTTGCAAGCATACCTGTGATCAGAATCACCAGTCCATAACAGACAGCATAAATGCCGCACGCACAAACTCAGACTCTCTCCAGCTCATGCTTGTGCTTGTCATGGACGCTGATGTCCTTACCGATCTGTACCTCGATAAGCTGCAGCTCCGTTTCCGCAATGATCGTATGCCTGCTGCCGGCGGGCATGGTAATCACATCTCCCACACCGACCACCTGCTCCTTAATACCGATAATCGCACGACCGGTACCCTGAATGACTGTCCACACCTCATCCCTATGGTCATGGCTGTGGTAATTCATGCTGTGTCCCGGATTTAAGGTTACTTTAATGGTCAGGCTTTCCTTCCCCACATCCAGCACCCGGAAACTGCCCCAGGATTTTTCTGCAAACATAACCCTGTGGTCCAGGCTGTCCACAAAAGGTTTGATATAGCTTGACTGTTCCTTATCGGAAACTAAAATGCCGTCAGGGCTTGCCGAAACCACCACATCTTTAAGCCCCATGCAAAGAATGGGCACATTCAGTTCATTCACCACATGCACATTTCTGCAGTTTTCATTAAATAATGCTTCTCCAACCGCCTGCGTGTCCATGGCTTCCGTCAGGGTATTCCAGGTACCCAGATCCTTCCAGGTTCCTGCGAAACGCATCACTTCAATGGCAGGTTCATGCTCCACTACCGCATAGTCAAAGCTGATTTTCTGCAAAGAGTCATACTTATTATATAAATCCTGATAGTCCGTAAAATCAATCAGTTCATGTGCGCGTTTTAAAACATATCCCAGACGCAGGGCAAATACACCCCCATTCCAGAGGGCCCCTTTTGCAATATATGCGGCTGCCGTTTCCTTGTCCGGTTTTTCCTTAAACATGGAAACCCCGCTCACCGCATCCTTGGACTCCGGAATAATATAACCGTATTTTTCACTGGGATAGGTGGGTTCCATGCCCATTAAAAGCAGGTTGGCGCTGCTGTCCGCCGCAAGCGAAGCCAGTTTTTCAATGGCAAGAAAATAGTCGTTTTCCACATAAGGGTCAACCGGGCAGATAACCACCGCTTCTTCTTCCGGCACCCCCTTTTCATCCCTTAAATAAGCCGCCGCCAGGGCAATCGCCGGAAAGGTGTCCTTTCTGCAGGGCTCCACACTGATTCCCACATCCGGTCCCAGCTGGTTGTGAATGGCAGAAACCTGCGTCTTGGAAGTTGCAATAGTGACCGTTGCCTCCCTGTCCACCTCCTTTATCTGGCGATATACCCGCTGCACCATGGATTCCGCTTCCCCCGAAGGGTTGTGGAAAATTTTAATAAACTGTTTGGAACGGATATCATTAGACAACGGCCAGAGACGCTGACCGGAACCGCCCGACAATAAAATAATATTCATACTGCCTTACCTTTCCGCACGCATGGGATTGTTTAAGAAATCCTCATATGCCAGGCGAATACCGTCCTTTAACTCTGTTTTGTATGTCCAGCCTAAATCGGCTGCCTTGGAGACATTTAGAAGCTTGCGGGGTGTGCCGTTCGGTTTTGTGGTATCCCACTTAATTTTGCCCGTATAGCCGATGACCTCCGCTACCATTTCCGTCAGTTCCTTAATGGTGAGCTCCTTGCCGGTTCCCGCATTTACGGTTTCATTGCCGGAATAATGGTTCATTAAAAATACGCACAGGTTTGCCAGATCGTCCACATACAAAAATTCGCGCAGCGGAGAACCGTCTCCCCAGCAGGTCACTTCCGTTACCCCGTTTACCTTTGCTTCGTGGAAACGGCGAATCAGCGCCGGCAGTACATGACTGTGCGTGGGATGATAGTTGTCATTGGGACCGTAAAGGTTGGTCGGCATGACACTGATATAATCTGTACCATACTGTCTGTTCAGAAATTCACAGTATTTCAGACCGCTGATTTTCGCAAGCGCATATGCCTCATTTGTTTTTTCCAGTTCACCGGTGAGCAGGCAGTCTTCCTTCATGGGCTGCGGCGCCATGCGGGGATAAATGCAGGAGGAGCCTAAGAATTCCAGTTTTTTGCAGCCGTTCTGCCATGCAGAATGAATGACGTTCATTTCCAGTGTCATATTGTCATACATAAAGTCCGCCAGTGCCTCTTCATTTGCCACGATACCGCCTACCTTGGCTGCTGCCAGGAAAACATATTCCGGCTTTTCCTGTGCAAAAAACTTTTCTACATCATCCTGTCTGCAAAGGTTTAACTCCTTATGCGTCCGGGTCACAATGTTGGTGTAACCCTGTCTTTCCAGCTCTCTTACAATAGCGGAGCCAACCATTCCTCTGTGGCCCGCCACATATATTTTTGCATTTTTATCCATCATTTCACTAATCGCACCTTTCACTGTCATGCAGAACCTTTTCTCTTTTTGCAAGTTTTCTGTCATGCTCCGCCATAATCTTCACCAGTTCCTCGTAGCCGGTCTTCTGGGGATTCCATCCCAGAACCGTTTTTGCCTTGGTCGGGTCGCCCCAGAGGTTATCCACATCGGTGGGCCGGAACCATGCCGGATTTACACATACCAGCATTTTACCGGTAGCGGCATCGTAACCCTTTTCTTCAAGCCCGGTGCCCTCCCAACGGATGGTAATGCCGTTTGCCGCAAAAGCTTTTTCCGTAAAATCACGGACCGTATGCTGCACACCAGTTGCAATTACAAAATCATCCGGCTTATCCTGCTGCATAATCAGCCACATACATTCCACATAGTCCTTTGCGTAACCCCAGTCACGTAAAGAATCCATATTTCCCAGCTCCAGATGATCCTGCAGACCTTCGGCAATCCGCCCTGCTGCCAGTGTGATTTTTCTGGTAACAAAATTTTCTCCGCGGCGTTCGGACTCATGATTAAATAAAATGCCGTTTACCGCAAACATTCCGTATGCCTCCCGGTATTCCTTCACCATCCAGAAACCGTACTGCTTGGCAACCGCATAGGGACTGTACGGATGGAACGGTGTGGTTTCCCTCTGGGGAACTTCTTCCACTTTTCCGTAAAGCTCGGAGGTAGATGCCTGATATACCCTGGTTTTCTTCACAAGACCGCAGACACGGACCGCCTCTAAAACGCGGAGCACGCCCAGTGCATCCACATCCCCGGAATACTCCGGAGCGTCAAAGGAAACCTGCACATGGCTCTGTGCCGCCAGATTGTAAATTTCATCCGGCTGCAGCTCCCCGATAATACGGATAAGTCCGGAGGAGTCGGATAAATCACCGTCATGCAACGTAATGGAATGCTGCTCCAGCAAATGGTCAATCCGTGCGGTATTGGAAATGGACGCACGGCGGACAATGCCGTGAACCTCATACCCTTTTTCCAGTAAAAACTCTGCCAGATAGGAACCGTCCTGTCCCGTAATGCCCGTAATAAGCGCTTTTTTCATCTCTCTCTATTCCTTTCCAAAGTTTTGTAAATCTACTCTGCCTGTCAATGTTTATAGCTTACACCAGGAGCAACTCCTGTAACATTCATTATTTTGTCATAAACTTGTATTATATTGGTTTTTACCATTGTTTCCGATATTCTCTCGGACTGATGCCTTCCACCTTCTTAAAGGTACGGCTGAAATAGTCCGGCTCCGGCATTCCCACCATACCGCCGATTTCCTCTATGGTCCGGTCCGAAAATCGCAGCAGCTGCTTGGCCCGGGTAATCCTTTTTTCCAGAATATAACCGCTGATGGTAATTCCCTGCGTTTCCTTGAAAATCTTTGTCAGATAAAATTTATTGATAAAAAAAAGGGCTGCCAGCTCGTCCAGACTTATCTTTTCCGAAAAATGCTCATTCAGATACTCCCTGACGGCAATAATCTCTTTCTTTTTTCCGGATATTTCCCCGTTTTCCGGGTGCCAGGACTCTTCCATCAAAAGGGTAAGCAACCGGTTCAGTTCTTCATTGATGCGCATGTCCCGGATATAATCCGCTGACTTCGCCAGATTGTAAAGCTCCTGCAGAACATTCACAAATTTTTCGGAATTTTGCGGCCGGAATACCGGTCTGCCGCCCCTTTCCCTGTACTTTTCATATATTTCGGGCATAAGCTGGGAATAAAAATGGCACCAGGAAAGCGCCCAGAGATGTTCACCTGTGCTGTGGCTGTAAGCTTTTTCGCAGTTTAAGAATACACAGTCACCGGCTTTCAGCCGGAAATGTTCTTCCTCATAGACAAGCTCTCCTTCCCCTTCCCGCACCGCAAAGCACAGGAAAGAGGCAAGATTGCTTCTGGATGATGTATGCGGCTTTACCGCATACAGAGTACCCACCTCCTGCAGATGCAATAGAGAAGTCTTCGCAAATGAGGTGGGTGTATAAAGAATTCGTTCTGATTTTACGGATGCAGAGGGGGAAAATAAATTATCCATGAATACCGGTATCCTTTACGTCGTTTGTCTTGTACTTTATTGGTTTCAGTATACCATATTTTTCCCATTCCGGCAAAATTAAACCAATGTACAGTTCCATACGTCCACACCGCAATCCTCAAATGTCTCATGCAGACGTTCTCTAAGCATTTCCTTTGTCACATTCTTTTTCAGAATGACCTGCAGGAAACCGCCGCCTCCGGCACCGCATATCATTTTACCGTCCAGCAAATCTTCAATAGCTGCAAAAATCTGGTCAATACAGGTATTGGTACTGCCTGCATCAATCATCTTGGACAGCTCCCAATGCTTATTTAAAAGCTCCGCAAAGCCGTCAATATTTCCCCTCTCCAGTTCAAATACCATCATGGCCGCCATGCGCTGAATTTCTTCCAGTGCATACAGACTGTCGGGATTGTTTCCAAGATACCTGCCCACAACATCACGCAGAAGATTTCTGGCAAGCCGTCGCTGTCCCGTATAGATAAGTGCAAATCTTTCCTGCAATTCCCGTAGCGCCGGCTCAGGAACCGAAATGTGGCGTACGGACAAAATCTGTCTGTTTCCGGGTGCTGAGGTAATGTATTTAATGCCTTCCGTCATGCCGCCTACCTGGTCCTGCCACCCACCGCCGGTAGACATAATCTGCTCCATGCACATGGCATGGTTATACAAATCCGGTTCCGTGCAGGGAAGCCCAAAATACTTAAACAAAGCCTTTACACAGGCACCTGCTAATATACTGCTGGTTCCAAGCCCGCTTCCCTTGGGTACATTGTGCATCTGGGTGGAAAGATACAATCCTCCTATCCTGTCTGTAATGCTGTTTAAGCTGCCCCCTTCTGCCGGAATAATACCGCAGGCAATCAGCGCCGCTTTATGCAGGGCAAATGCATCAAACGGATTGTGGCAGTCCTGCAGAGCGGCTATATCCGTAAATTCTCCGTAAGTCCCCATATCCGCACTTTCCAGTATTACCTTCGGCTCCTTAAGCTGCCGAACGCAGACCTCTACCGGATACTCGCCATTTAACAGAACCGCCGCATTTAAGACCGTACCTCCATGCTCGTTACAGTACGGCGGTGTATCACTCCAGCCACCTCCGAAATTCACGCGAAGCGGAAGGTACACCGTTACTTCCTTCTCTGCAGGAACGGGAAGGGCAGACGCATGCACTCCCTGCCGCCAGGTTGCCACACCGGAAAGTACGGTTTTCTGAATTTCCGCAAAAGCTCTCTGCATATAATTTTCCGCCATGGAGACCGGTGCCTGCTTATTTTTCTGCCATATTTTTCCCAGGAAAAAATAAAGTCTGGTTCTTACGGCATCCGTGGAACCCGCTGCCTTTTCTTCTAACAGATTAAGCTGATAATCACTGAGAACCGCATCCCTGAAAACCGCTTCCGCTTCTTCCACCGTGCCGCCCTTTTGAATAATTTCTACTAATTTTTCCACTTTAACAGTCTGGCGCAGATGTCTTTCCCAGTCTAAAACAGCTGCCGTATCCGCCTGATTAAAAGAAGTACAAAGGCTTGTCCTCTCTGCCTGCCTCCATGTCTGCTTATTGCCTCTTCCCTGCGCTATTTCATAGACATTCAGGGCTGCCGTCACTGCTTCTTCCATCGTATCGCAGATTGGGTATATGTCCGCCGTCCATAGAGAACACTCCGCATTGGTAAAGACCTCTTCAAAGCTGCGGATATCTTTTCCTAAAAATACCGGTTCCTTGGGATTGTCCTGCACACCGTAAATCCTCACCACAAACCTGCCATCCTGCAGTTTCAGTCCATGCAGCACCACATTGTCCGGTATCACCTGTCCCGAGACGGTAACATGGGAAAGCACACTTCCTTCGCCCACTTCTGTTTTTCCGCAGATATAACTATCCTCTATATAGCAGTTTCTTCCAATCCGGCAAGTTTCTTCCACTATCGCATTGTTTACGGCATAATCGGAAACCTCTCTGCCGGACACACATTTTTTCCAGTCCAGAAAGGAAAATTGCTCCACTTCCTTTGTCATAAGCTCCCGCAGCTCCTGCGTAGTACCGAAATGTATAAATGCCGCCGGAGAAAGGCGGAGCAGACGCATACGATATTTATGCAATACCTGCCAGAGTACCGTTCTGCAGTCATGGAGTTCCTGTGTAAAACTGCCCTCCGGTTTTTCCCTATAAAACTGCTCCAAAGTAGCATGACTTGCCAGAGGATACAAAAAGTCACCGTAAAAGGAAAGTCTTGCTTTCTCATTCACATACACGGAAAACTTCTCATCCGTATCCACCAGCCCATACAAATCCCGCAGCATATCCGCACTGAAAAGTACCGCTCCGGTATCAATATCCACTTTCCCGCGTTCATTTACCGCTCCGTGATTTTGCAGGGTTTCTACCGTCTGCTTGTGCAGAAATTCACCTACATTCCCTTCTGCGTCCATGTGAAATACACCATGGTCTTTTCCGGTTTCCACGTCCTCCTTAAAAGAAATGGCGGCCGCTCCGGAGGCCGGTGCATCAATCTGCAATGGATTGAACAAAAGCAACACATCCCCGGACAGCACCAGCATACCGTCCTTCATCCTTGCCGGGACACCGCTCATGCCAATCATAAATTCATCAAAGAGTGTAGAACGTTTACCATTGGGAAGCTCCCGCGGCACAGGAGAAAACAATTTTCCCAACGCGCTGTACTGCGGCACACGTTTGCTGTCGCCTCCCGAATGTATGCATAAAATCCGTTTTCCTTCAAACGTATCGCTCTGCTGCCTGATATACCGCAGGACATTTAAGGTCGCGCCGCCGCTGCCCACGCGAAGACCGTCCGGGTCCGGCAATACCGCATAATGACTTCTGTCCGTTAAAAGCCCCTTGCTCACGCGAAGTGCAATCTGTCTGCGGTAGCTTTCCGCCTGTGCTTCATTGGATGCTGTCAGAATCACATAGTCCCATACGGGAAAGTCCGTACGGTTCATGGTTCGTTTATAATCTTCCCACGCATCCAGATAGGACTGACGTAAGAATAAAGAATACGTGTTGTTCATAGCTGTCTCTCTTTCGTGATATTCATTTTCTATACTATTGCTGTAAAAGCTGCCTTCCACTCCGCCTTGCCGGGCACCTCCGGCTGATTTCGGAACCCCATCAGCCCAGTTTGTTTCTTTGTCATGTGTACCTCCTTTTCAGGGAGATGACGGCATAACTCAGAAATCTTTTTCAACCTCCCTGCCTATTCAATTGAAGTTTGTGATGTAAGCAGTGAAGTTTGAATTTAAGAATAAATAGAATTTAATAGATTTTTATACAATGAAACGACTGCTTGTGTTTAGATTAACATATAGGCAGTCGCTTGGCAAGATGGAAAATATTAAGTTTATATGATAATCTCGTTTTCTCTGACATTATATGCACTTGACTTTGCAAAACATTTATTTTATTATACTCACAAGAAAGTAACTTACGAGTTATTAATTTTCAAGTATATCTTATGGAGGGAGTAAGAAGATGAATCGATTCTATTGCCGTGAAGATGAGCTTCGGAAACTAAATAAACGGTATACCGGTGATAAGTTTGAGTGCATTGTCATCTACGGCAGACGACGTGTTGGTAAAACGGCACTGATCAATGAGTTCTGTAAGGATAAACCGACTATTTTCTTCTCTGCTTTAAACACAACAGGAAAGGAAAATTTAGAGGCTCTCTCAAAGTCGATCATGAGCTTTGAACGGCCGGATGTGGAGTATTCACCTGAGTTCCGCTCCTATGATGCTGCTTTGGATGAGCTGACAGCACTTTCAAAAGAAAAAAGGATTGTCTTTGTTATTGACGAGTATCCGTACCTTGCAAAAGCAAAGCCCGCTATTTCCGCGATGTTGCAGCATATCATTGATCACAAATGGACCGAATCCAAAATGTATCTGATTCTTTGCGGATCGTCTATGAGCTTTATGGAGAGTCAGGTACTCGGCAAAGAAAGTCCGCTGTATGGCAGACGCACCGGCCAATTTAAGATTGAACCACTGAACTATAAAGAAACAGCTGTGTTCCACCCGAATCTGCCCGCAGAAGACAATTCTCTGATTTATGGAATCACCGGAGGAGTTCCTCACTATATTAACAAATTGGACGTGATAAATAGTGTGGATGAAGCTCTGTTGGAGCATTTTTTTGACCGTTCCAGTTATCTGTACGAGGAGCCCGGAAATCTGCTGAAGCAGGAACTCCGAGAGCCAGCCATCTATAACGCAATCATAAAAGCGATTGCAGATGGTGCTTCCCGAATGAACGATATCACAATGAAAGTTGGTGAAGAAACTTCCGTCGTGTCGAAATACCTGAAAACTCTGATTGGCCTTGCAATTGTCAAGAAAGAAATCCCCATCACAGAAAAACCGGGTAAGAAAACCATCTATCTGTTGGCGGATAACTTTTTCCGATTTTGGTATCGTTTTGTACCGGTCAATATGAGTGCCATTGACTCCGGTCGAATAGCGAAGACCTACCCTTACGTTGTAAAACAGCATCTTTCGGATTATATGGGGCTGATTTTTGAAAAAATGTGCCATGACTACCTACTTTATTACTCGGATAACCTTCCCATTGAGCTGAGTGAAGTCGGTCAATGGTGGGGCACAGACCCGAAGAAGAAAAAGCAGATACAGATTGATATCGTCGGAACACCTGTTAACGGTAAAGACTATATCATCGGTTCGTGCAAGTATAGGAATGAGAAAATTGGTGTGGATGAGCTCAATTTAATCAGAGATTACGCATCGGTCTTCGGAAAGGGCAACAACTACCACTACTACATCTTCTCTAAAGGCGGATTTACGAGTGGACTTCTTCAGGCACAGGAGCGTGGTGAAGTTCACCTGATAACCTTGGAAGACCTCTACAGATAAACGCTTCTTCGGCCCTGCCGGTAAACAACCGGCAGGGTATTCATATGTCCGTTTTTTACCTGTTTTTCCTGAATAATCAGATCTCCGTTTGCATTGATAAAAAACGTAAAACGCTATCCATTCTCATTCAGTTTCCGGTAAATTTCCTCCACATTGTACTCAGGTGCTGATTTCTTTACCGCATCATAGATTGGCTCTATCACAGAGATGTCCTCTTCCAGGTCTTCGGCAGTTTCTTCCACTTCTTCCTGAAGTTCACGGGTATAGGCATCTGTGGGAATACAAGTCTTAAAATAATCAAGCAGCCTTACTCTCTCATACTTTTCCTCGTAGTGAAAAAGCACACTCAATGTATCTATTTTCTATCCTCTGCAAAAGCATTTTTCACTTCTTTATTTGGATATTTTCCAACTAACAGAAAACTCAATATCTTAGAATGCTCAATTATTTTGGCCGCCAATAACGGAATCAAAAGTGCACATATGAATGATGCAATAACATTCAATGCATGATTATCAAAAATAATCATCCAGAACATTGCCGTTATTGGCCAACCAATAAGCCCAATCCATGTTATCCACTTCTTTCCACCAAATTTTTTCCAATACCGAGGCATTACGAATCCTATGGCATACCAAGTGAAATGTACTCTTACATAATAACTTGTATTTTGTTTTCTGCATTTATCCGGGAAGGAGGTTTTTTATGCCCCAGAACAGAATTCGTGAGCTTCGTCAGAAAAAAACCTTTCTCAGCTCCAGCTCTCTATAGAACTGGAGGTCACACAGGAAACCATCAGCGCCTATGAGCACAGCAAGCATCTTCCCAGTGTCATCGCTCTTATGAAAATGTCACAGCTTTTCGGTGTCAGCATGGATTACATTATGGGGCTTTCCTATGCGCTGGGTCTGCTCGATTCCGAATCCCGGTAGTTCTTTGTTATTTTCCTCCCTGCCTTGCAAATTTCCTTCCGCTGTACTAAAATATTTTTATGTATTTGCGTGTATTTCGTGTTCGGAGTATGGGCAGATTTTGAAAGAAAGGCATGGTGAATGAAATGGAAGGAAAGAAAGTAGCGGATTCTGTCACAGAACAGATTCGTGTTGTAATATATCCTGATATTAACGGATTCGGTCGCCTGTTCGGCGGCCAGCTTTTGAAATGGGTGGATGAAGTGGCGGGTGCCACTGCCCGCAGGCACTGCGGGCACAATGCGACCACTGCCGCCATTGACAATCTGCAGTTCAAGGCAGGTGCATTTTTGAATGATGTGCTGGTACTGATCGGACGGGTTACCTATGTGGGCCACACTTCCATGGAGGTGCGTGTAGATACTTATAAAGAAGAGCCGGACGGCAGCCGGCATCCCATCAACCGGGCTTATTTTGTCATGGTTTCCATGGGGGAGGACGGCCATCCCACCGAAGTACCGCCTCTTATTTTAGACCCGGATGACCCTGCCGAGCAGATGGAATGGGAAAGTGCAAAAAAGCGCAGGGAACTGCGTCTCCTGCGCCGTAGGGAAGGGTTTTAACTCCTACCATTCCTTAAAACTGATATTCAAATCTACATCGCCGGTGATACCGGGAACGGTACCTGTATCGGAATACTGCCAGATGGCGTATTCGTAAGGGAAATAAACGACGGGCGAATAGTAGGCATACCATTTATCCACATCTTCAAACTCCGACATGTTAATGAGGATGCTCCACATTTCCATGTTGGCGTATATCATGGGCGTATAGCCGGCTTCCTTGATGCGGTCGATAAAGACATGCGCCATACGGGTGCGTTCTTCCACCGTAAGCTGGTTCATACGTCCTTCTTTTGCCCCGGTTTTTTCCACATCATAAACGATGGGATAAGTCACATTCAGACCGTCAATGGCATCTATCACAAGATCCGCTTCCTCTTTGGCTTCCTCTTCCGTTATGGCCTGAGAGAAAAAGTAAACGCCCACCTTGATGCCCGCCTTGGAAGCGCCTTCAATATTGGTTTTGTACTTTTCATCGAGGGTAAGCTTTCCTTCTGTGCCGTAACCTCTGACGCCGACTCTTACAAAGGCAAATTCCACGCCGGAGTCCGCCACCTTCTTCCAGTCAATGGTGCCCTGATAGCGGGAAACGTCAATGCCTTTATGTGAAACCACTTCTCCGTTTTCCACATACTGTAGCTCACCGTTTTCCAGTACCTGCAGGTTTTCCTGCACAAGTGTACTCTGCTTTAAGCTCCTGTCAATGGGTACAAAGTGGTATTCTTTATTGCTGACCACTACGATTTTATCCTTATATATCGGACGCAGGGACTCCACCATGGTGGTGCCGCTCTCCAGCGATGCCTGCAGACTGTCAAGGATTTCGGAAGAAACCTGCTGTCTCGTGGAGCTTTCTGTAGTGGCAATGGCATCCGCCAGCATCATATCCACTTCCTCCTGGCTGTAGCTTACCACTTCCGGGTCCGCTGCTACCTGCTGTGCCAGCTCCTGTTCTTTTTCCGCCGCTTTGTCCTCTATAATTTTATCGTAAATAAGTAGCGCAGCAATGACCACGATTGTCATGGCAATCAGGCAGCTCGCTATGGTTATCACATAAAAGAGCAATTCTTTTTTCTTTCGTTTCATGTAGCCTCCCACGGTTCGTTTTTCTATAGTATATCTCACTTCCGTTTTCCTGTGAAGTGGAAAGAATGCGGATTCACAGAAAATTAAGAAAGCTCCGCATCTTAAACAGGATTTTTTTCTCCAGACGGCTCACCTGCACCTGGCTGATGCCCATGCATGCCGCCACCTCCGACTGGGTTTTGTCCTGAAAGTAACGCATTTCAATGAGTTTTTTTTCTTTTTCATCCAGTGCTTCCAGCACCTGTTTCAGCATCAGATGATTGAGCAGTGCTTCTTTTTCGGTGTCTGCCACGTTTCCGGCGCCGCCTACAAATGCCGTGGCGTTCTGTCCGTTTTTGCCTGCTACCTTATCCACTAAATAGACTTCGCTTCCGTCGTTCTGGTAGACGGATTTGTAAATGGACTCCACCTCGGCTCCCGCCTCCAGCGCCACGGTAATTTCTTCCTCCGATAGCCCCGACTCTTCCGCAATCTCCGAAATCCTCGGCTCCCTGCCTAATTTCTTTATCAGATTTTCCGAAACGACGCGCACCTTCAGTCCGTTTTCCTTAATGGTACGGCTTACCTTTATCATGCCGTCATCCCGAAGAAAACGTTTTATTTCCCCTAATATCATGGGGACGGCATAGGTGGAGAATTTCACATCGTAGGACAGATCAAATTTATCAATGGCCTTCATGAGTCCGATAACGCCTATCTGGAACAAATCCTCCGTTTCATACCCTCTTCCGGCAAAGCGTTTGACGATGTGATGCACCAGCCCCAGGTTATTTTCTATCAGTATACTTCTTGTCTCTTTATCCCCTGCCTGTGATTTTTCTATTAATACGGACAGTTCCTCCATGATTTCATTCCCGCTCCCCCACAATCCATTTTGTTCTGCATCCCATTCTGCACAGTTTCCTTTCTCTCATTCTCCCTCGGGCATTTTGACCCAGTCCCCGCATTTTAGCTTTTTCTTCATGCGCACAATGGTACCCACAAGCGGGGTGCTTTCCACCTCCAGCTCGTCCATGAAGGCTTCCATGAAAGAAAAACCCATGCCGGAGCGCTCTAATTCCGGCTTGGATGTGTACATGGGTTCCATGGCCTTGTCCACATTTTCCATACCGACGCCCTTGTCCTCCACTTCTATGTATAAAACGCCGTTCTCAATCCGGCAGCGCAGATACACCTTTCCGTCCCTGATTTTGCAGCATACCGGGCGCACCTCGCCGTGTCTTCCGTAGCCGTATACGTTTTCATAGCCGTGGATAATGGCGTTGGTTACCGCCTCGGATACTGCGGTCTTGATATCGGACAGTTCCTCCAGGGTAGGATTTAAGTGTGTGACAAAGGCTGCCACCGCCACTCTGGCAAAGCTTTCATTGTTGGATATTGCATCAAATTCCATGGACATTTCATTTTTCATAAATCCTTTTCCTGCCTTTTCGCAAACTTCCTGTGGTTTGATTTCAATCATCTTTTTTCTCCTTTTACTCCATAATCTCTATGATGCGTGTCAGTCCCGACATGGTAAGTATTCTTTTAATCTGTCTGTCGGCATGGATGGCAAAAACCTTCCCGCCGAAGCAGGAAATTTTCCGGTATCTTCCCATAATAACGCCGATTCCCGACGAGTCCATGAAACGGGTATCCTCAAAATCAAATACCACGTTACTCACCTGTTCCGCCAGAATCAGCCTGTCCGCATTTTCGCTGATATAAGCCGATTTGTGATGGTCAATTTCTTCCGGCAGCTTCACACACAGATAATCATCAATGACCTTAAAATCCTCCATAAATACTTTGCTCCTTTCCTCATTTTAAATATAAAAAGAGAACCTATAGCGTATCCTATAAGTTCTCTTTCGTATGTCATATTCTTCTGTGTTCTGTACTGCTCGCGTAACGAAATTTTTGCTTATTCCGCACTCAGTTCGTCGATATATTTCTGGGCTCTTGTGGCTCTGCCCGTATCGGGCAGAAGCTCAATTACCTTCTGATAGCATGCAATGGCATTTTCCTTCTGACCGTCCTGTCTGTAGGCGTTGCCAAGTACATTCACGGCATCACCATTGGTGGGGTCATATTCTACCGCTTTGGTCAGATTGTCAATCGCCTGCTTGTAATCCTTGTCATCATAGAAATCACTGCCCGTATTGTAGTAATTCAGTGCTACTTCCGGGCCGATTTTATCTATCAGCGCCTGATACAATGCCTTAAACGCATCGGATGTATCCTCTAAGTTGACACCCTCCTGTACATTTTCAATATGGGAAGCGGTTGCCATGGCATCCTGTGTTGTCAGGTATTCCACCGCACCAAGAAGTAGCTCATCCACGGTCTTTAAGGTACCGTCCGTGCCCACATACTCCTCCAAGTCTGTACGGAGCTTGGTGTTTTCCTCGGTCAGGCTGTCAATCTGCTGCTGCATGGTAGTAATCGTGGATGTCTTGGTATCAAGCTGCTCCCCGATGCTCCTCACCTGTTCCTGTGCCTTTTCCCGTTCCGCTGCCACGGAAGACGGCAGAATAAGGAAATACATGGTCGCCACACCCAGCACGAGACCGATGGCTACATATAAAAAGGTGTGCCAGCCGGCACTTTTCTGCTCTCTTACATTCAAGGGCTGGATAATGATTTCGTTGTCGCTCTGGTAACGCACTGCCTCATCATTCTTGCGCTTTATGGGCGATTTGCTGTTTTCATCCGGCTGCAGCATGCTTTCCACTTCTTTTAAATAACGAAGTGTCTGTGTGCTGCCGGCATCGATTTTCAGGCATTTTTCCAGCTCCCTCTTCGCCTTGTCCCACTGCTCCATATCAATGTAAAGCAGCGCTAAAAGCTGATGCGCTCTTACGAATTTGGGATTTAGGGAAAGCACCTTTTTTAACTGGATGCGCGCCAAATCCTTGCTGTCCTGCATACAATAGGCAAGCGCCTGGTTGTATTTTTTTATGGTCTGATTGATGGTTTCCAGGCGGGATGCATTGCTCTGCACCATCTCAATGTAAGTATCTGCTATATTTTTCTGGGGACGTAAGTTTTTGCTGATGACCCATTCGCTTAATGCCGCCACAACTTCGCCCATTTCAAAATAGACCAGTCCCAGAAGATTCCGGGCTTCTACGTTATTTTTATTGAATTTTAAACTCTGCCGTAAGCTTGTCACCGCGCCGGTCAGATCCCTGACTCCGGCCTTTTCCAATCCTTCGTTATAATACATATTGGAAACGCGCATAATCTTTTTGTACAGCGTGACATCCGCACCGCAATTCGTGCAGAAATCCTGTTCGGACAAACGGCAGCCACAGTTATAACACCTCATGCTACCTTCCTCTTTTACTTTTCTTCTGTCTTGGTTTCCTGCAACATTTTCACCAGAATATCCGCCATGTCGGTGATGTCCTGATTGTAAATCGCCTCTTCTGCATCTTCTACTTCAAGGCTGGGATGAAACTTTTTCAGTTCCTCTTCAAAGTTAATCATAGTAAACCATGCCTTTCTTACAACAACGCTTTTATCTCTCCCACAAGGTAAAGGGAACCTGCAAAATAAACCCGGGTGTGTTCTCCCGTAAGTTTTTTTGCCGCCTCTAACGCTTTCTCTACGGAATGGTATTCCCCAATGTTTCTCTCTGTATACGTTCTAAAGGTTTCTGCTATGCTCTGTGCGGAAAGGGCTCTGCCACTCTGTATCTGTACCACGGATATCTCCGTAAACAGGCGGCTTTCCGTAAGCTCTTTCACCATTTCCGTGTAGTCCTTGTCCTTCACTACCCCGAAAAACAAATATCTCTGTACCGCTCCGTCCCCTGCAGCCGACTCCAGAAAAGCCCGGATGCCGTCCGGATTGTGTGCGCCGTCAGCGAAAATACCGGGAAGCACTTCCTCCATGCGGCCTTCCCAGACAGCTTTCGCCACTCCTTTTTGCATGGCTTCCGGTGTAAGCTCTTTTCCGAGCAGAACCTCCAGCGCCCGCAGCGCTAATGTGACATTTTCCATCTGGTACGCAGCTTCTGTATGGACACAAAGCCTAACACTATTATAATAAAGGGAATGAAAAGAAAAATCAATGCTTTTATTGTCTTTCTTCAAGAACTCATAGTCGCATTTCGACACAAAAAATGCCGGATTTTGCACATTTTCCGCACACTTTGTCAGAACTTCCCTTACCGACGGGGAAGTTTCCCAGCACACTGCGGGTACATCTTTCTTAAAAATGCCCGCTTTTTCCCCGGCAATTTTTTCTATGGTATCTCCCAGATATTCCGTGTGGTCCAGCCCCATGTGGGTAATGACTGTAAGGCTTTTCTTCGTCACGGCGTTGGTGGCATCCAGCCTGCCTCCCAGCCCCGTTTCTAAAATCCAGTAGTCACAGTCCGTCCGGGCAAACAGGACCATTGCCATAAAAAACAGATATTCAAAAAAGGAGGGATGATACCCTGCTTCCGCATACATGTCGCCGGGCAGTTTTTCGTAAACTTTAAGAAACGCACGCAGAAAATCTTCTTTTTCCACCATTTTTCCTTCTATAAGAAACCGTTCCCGGACATCCACCAGATGGGGGGAAATAAAACGGCAGACCCGGTGTCCCATTCCGGTGAGCACCGCATCCATATAGGTGCAGACACTGCCCTTACCGTTGGTACCCGCCACATGGATGATATTCCTGCCCTTTTCCGGATTTCCCAGACACTGCAAGAACACCCCGGTATCCGCCAGGGTGTTCTTTTTGCTGAATTTCGGTATATTCAAGAGATATTCCACTGCTTCGTCATAGGTTTCTATGCTTTTCTTTTCCATGGATACTCCTCCGGTCAGAGGCATTGACCTCTGCCTTTTCTTACATTGCCTTGAGCTGTGCCAGTCTTGCCTTTACCTGTTCTGCCAGGTTCGTGTACTTGGCAAGCTTTTCTTTTTCCTCTGCTACCTTTGCTTCCGGCGCCTTGGAAATGAATTTTTCATTCTTTAACATGCCTTCGCAACGGGCAATTTCGCCGGCAAGTCGCTTCTCTTCTTTTTCCAGACGCTCGATTTCCGCCTGAATGTCCACCAGTTCCGCAAACGGAATGTAAAGAGCCGCGCCCGCAATCATAACGGAAACCGCATCATCCGCAATGCCGGTCTTGTCCTTCTGTACCAGTACTTCGGATGCATAGGACAGGGTGGCAAAGAACAGCTTTCCTTCTTCAAAGGTGCGGCGGATGCCTTCGTCTTCGCTGACAACGTATACCGTTGCTTTTTTGGAAGGCGCCACATTCATTTCGGTACGGATGTTGCGGATGCCTCTGACTGCTTCCTTGATGATTTCGATATCCTTTTCTTCCTTCGGATAATTCTTGTCTTCGATGTATTCCGGCCACCTGGAAATCATAATGGACTCTTCTTCGGACTGCAGGGTGCAGAAGATTTCCTCGGTAATGAACGGCATATACGGATGCAGAAGCTTCAGCGCATCAATGAGCACGCTCTTCAAGGTATAAAGGGCTGCATTCTGGCTCTTGGCATCGTCGGAATTATACAGTCTCGGTTTTACCATTTCAATGTACCAGTCGCAGAATTCGTCCCAGATGAAATCATAAACCTTCTGAACGGCAATGCCCAGGTCATAATTTTCCATGTTTTCAGTTACGTCTTTTACCAGAGTGTTGCACTTGGACAAAATCCACTTGTCAACGGGCTCTAATTCGGAAGCTGCCGGTACGGTAATTTCCTTGCCTTCCATATTCATCATAATGAATCGGGAAGCATTCCATACTTTGTTGGCAAAGTTGCGGTTTGCTTCTACCTTTTCATAGTAGAAACGCATATCGTTGCCGGGCGCATTGCCGGTAATCAGGGTCAGACGGAGAGCGTCTGCACCGTACTGGTCGATGATTTCCAGCGGGTCGATACCGTTTCCTAAGGACTTGGACATCTTTCTGCCCTGGCTGTCCCTGACAAGTCCGTGGAACAATACGGTCTTGAACGGTCTTTCGCCCATCTGCTCGTAGCCGGAGAAAATCATACGGATAACCCAGAAGAAAATGATATCGTATCCGGTTACCAGTACGTCCGTGGGATAGAAATACTTCAAGTCTTCTGTCTGTTCCGGCCAGCCTAAGGTAGAGAAGGGCCACAACGCGGAGGAGAACCAGGTATCCAGGGTATCCGGGTCCTGGGTGAAATGGGTGCAGCCGCACTTCGGGCAGACCTCGGGCATCTTCTTTGCTACCACTACCTCTCCACATTCGTCGCAGTAATAAGCGGGAATTCTGTGTCCCCACCAGAGCTGACGGCTGATACACCAATCGCGGATATTGTCCGTCCAGTTAAAGTAGGTCTTTTCCATACGCTTCGGAATAAGCTTGATGTCGCCGTTCTTTACGGCTTCTACTGCGGGCTTAATAAGCTCATCCATCTTGACAAACCACTGCTCTTTTACCAGAGGCTCAATGGTGGTCTTACATCTGTCGTGGGTACCTACGTTGTGGGAGTAATCCTCGATACGGACCAGAAGTCCCATCTTGTCCAATTCTTCCACGATGGCTTTTCTTGCCTCATAACGGTCCATGCCTTCGAACTTGCCGCCGTTTTTGTTGATGGTGGCATCGTCATTCATAATGTTGATAACAGGCAGGTTGTGACGCTTTCCTACTTCAAAGTCGTTGGGGTCGTGCGCCGGGGTAATCTTTACTACGCCGGTTCCGAATTCCATATCAACGTAGCTGTCTGCCACAATGGGAATTTCACGGTTTACAATAGGAAGAAGTACCTTTCTGCCGATGATGGACTTGTATCTGTCGTCGTCGGGATTAACCGCTACCGCCGTATCGCCCAGCATGGTCTCAGGACGGGTAGTTGCAAATTCCAGAAATTCCTTTGTGCTTACGCTGCCGTCTTCCTCAATGAGAGGATATTTGATATGCCAGAAATGGCCTGCCTGCTCTTCGTATTCTACTTCCGCATCGGAAATGGAGGTATTGCATACGGGGCACCAGTTGATGATACGGGAGCCTTTGTAAATCCAGCCTTTTTCATGCATCTTGCAGAAAACTTCCGTAACGGCTTTGTTGCAGCCTTCGTCCATGGTGAAACGTTCTCTGTCCCAGTCGCAGGAAGAACCTAATTTCTTAAGCTGGGAAATAATTCTGCCGCCGTATTCTTTTTTCCAGTCCCAGGCTCTCTCCAAGAACTTTTCTCTGCCCAGGTCATGCTTGTCAATGCCCTGTTCTTTTAACTTTTCGATAATCTTTACTTCCGTTGCGATGGAAGCATGATCCGTGCCGGGCTGCCAGAGGGCATTGTATCCCTGCATTCTCTTAAAACGGATGAGAATATCCTGCATGGTGTTGTCCAGTGCATGGCCCATATGGAGCTGTCCCGTGATATTTGGGGGCGGAATTACAATGGTAAACGGGGTTTTGCTGTGGTCTACTTCTGCATGGAAATATTTTTTATCCAGCCACTTCTGGTACAGTCTGTCTTCTATGCCCTTCGGGTCATAGGTCTTTGCCAATTCTTTGCTCATACTGTTTTCATGCCTTTCTTTCTATTTTATATTTTTATTTTTTGCAAATAAAAAACGCCCTCTGCCTACTTCTGTAAGCAAAGGGCGAATATCGCGGTACCACCTTTGTCTGCCGTATCCTCGCGGATAAGACCTCTGTGACTTCTTGTAAAGTCTTGTCCGGTAACGGGGACAAATCGTGAAAACTTACTGTGGCCGTTACACCTTCCGATGCAGTGGCCGGTTCTGTCTTCCGGTTCCAAAACTACCTTCCGCATTCCTTCCTTCAGATGACCTTTCAGCCGGTTTCCCGGGTCATCCTCTCTGCCAAGGGGTAATGCGTACTCCTTTTTGTCAATACCTTTTTCTTTTTATAAATATCACTATAATTCAGGTTTATTTTGCTGCAGGTGTGCCACACTTTGTGCAGAATGCACCGCCGTTAAGAGGTGCGCCGCAGTTTGCACATACATCTGCGTTAGCTGCCTGTGCGGGTGCCTGGGGAGCAGGAGCTGCTGCCTGAACAGGTGCCTGAGGAGCTACGGGCTGCTGGTATACAGGCTGCTGATATACGGGCTGTGCCTTTACCACGATCTTTCCGTATGCCCAGTTAGCAAAGCTTGAGAATACGGGAATACCTGCTTCCTTGCCCTTGGAAACATTGAGAATACCAATCAATGCAAATACATATACGGCGATGTTTACCAGCCAGTTGATTACGGAATTAAATCTGCTCCAGATAGAAGAAATGGTGTAAACAGCGGAGCCGTAGCTTCCCCATCCGAACCAGTTCATGAAACCTAAAACACCAAATACCGCGCTTACCATAGAAGGCAGTAAGCAGAGCATAAGTGCCTGAAGAACCTGTCTGCCTGCCCATTCATCCTTTTCTGCGATCAGGACTACTGCAAGAAGACCGATGATTCCAAGGTACAGACCGAATGCAGCTAAAATGAATGCCAGTACTGCGTAAACGGATAATCTGATGCCTAACTTTCCTTTTTCCATAGTTAAAAACCCTCCTTAGTTATGTACATAATAGTATCCATTTGATACAGAAAACATTATATCCCCATTATCACAGTTTCGTCAATTACAAAATATTGCGGTTTTTCGCAAGAACGGAATTCAACCTGCCGGTTCCAAACTGGTTATATAAAAAAAATGCAAAGTGGTACTTTTTCAAATGCCAAGAACGGCTATAATGGGTAGAAACAAACACTAATGAAGATGTGTGAATTTTTTTACACAGAGAAAGGAATGTATTATTATGAAAAAGAAAAATCCCGTTTTACTGATTGTGGGTGTCCTGCTCCTGATTGCAGGCATCATTCTCTCCGTTCACTTTTTCCGGCCTGAACTGGAGGACTTCTTAAATACAACCACCGGCAGATATTACGCATATTCCCTGCTGCTTGCCTTTATCGGCGTGATTTTAACCGTTGCCGGACTGTACCGGCTCTTTGGCAAAAAGGAAGAACTTTCCCGCAGGGAAAAGCTGCTCCGTGTAACACAGGCAGGTCTGCTTGCCGCTCTCTGCTACATCGGTTTCGCTTTCTTTAAGCTTGATATTCCCGTAGGTACTTCCAGCACCGCATTCCATTTAGGAAATGTATTCTGCGTTCTGGCGGCTCTTTTATTAGGAGGCTTCTGGGGTGGGCTTGCCGGTGCGGTCGGTATGACCATCGGCGACCTGACTACCATTTATGTAACCAGCGCCCCCAAGACTTTTATCTTAAAGTTCTGCATCGGTCTCATTGTCGGTCTGGTTGCCCACAAGATTTTCCATCTTGTTAAGTGCACCGATAAGGGAAAAATTATCGGGGTCACGGTATTTGCTTCCGTATGCGGCATGGCTTTTAATGTAGTTGCCGATCCTTTGGTCGGTTATCTGTATAAAACCTACCTTCTCGGTGTTCCCCAGGACATTACCAAAGCCCTGCTGAAAATTGCCCAGCTCACCACTTCCGTCAATGCGGTAGTCGCTGTTGTCTGCGCTTCCATTTTCTATCTGGCTCTGCGTCCCGCACTGAAAAAAGCCGGTCTTCTGGCGGATGTAAAGTAGGAAATACGAAAACTGTCACCATAAAGCTTAGATTTTCGGGAGTCCTTTTATGAAACCTTTTAAAATGGCAATGATTAATGATTTAACCGGATTCGGCCACTGCTCTCTTGCAGTGGCTATTCCTATTATAAGTGTTATGGGTGTGCAGGCATGTCCCGTGCCCACCGGTATTTTTTCCAATCACATGGCATTTCCGGAATGGCATTATACGGATTTTACTTATGAAATGTCCTCCTACCTTTCGGTTTGGGAACGGCTTTCCCTTTCTTTTGACGGCATTTCCTGCGGATTTTTGGGAAATGAAGCGCTTATCCCCACACTCTCCGGCTTTTTCAGACAACAGAAGGAAACCTACGGAACCTGTATCCTGCTTGACCCGGTTATGGGGGACCACGGCAGGGCTTATTCTTCCGTTACGCCCTCCTATCAGAAAGCACTTACCGGTCTCTGCTCCCTTGCAGACATCCTCACACCCAATCTGACGGAAGCCTGCTTTCTGACCGGTACCGCATACCCGGAGGAGCTGCTTACCGATGTTTCCGGTGCGCTGCTCTCCGGTCAGTCCGATGCTTCCGGTACGTTGTTCTCCGGTCTGTCCGGTGCTTCCGACAGGTCAGAGCCGCTTTTATTGCTGCTGTCCGGCATGGCAGCAAAGCTGCACGGCATGGGCATCGGCAAGGTTGTCATCACCGGCATCAAAATAGGAAACTTCTTTGGCAATTATGTATCTGTTTCCGGCAGCGGCGAGCTTCTTTTTTCTCCTGCCGGCGGTCCGTCCCGCCCCGGCACCGGCGACATTTTTGCCGCCATCCTTTCCGCCGATGCTGTGAAAGGTGTTCCTTTTACCGACTCCGTAAAAAAGGCAGCCGAGTTCGTCCGCATCTGTACGGAGGGCTCAGCCGCCTTAAATATACCTATCGTGGAAGGTGTGTGTCTGGAGCAGTATCTTTCCCTACTGCAGGACCCGTCTTTTCCTTCCTGAAGTGCTCTTTAGATATTTATTTCATCTTTTGTTCTTCTTTCTTATATAAAATCCATGCCGCAACAGCGGCGGCTGTTTCTGCAAACCAGAAGCAGTTCCAGATACCGTCCGCACCGAGCAGCTTTCCGAATACGTAAGCTGCCGGAATAATGGCAACGAGATACCGCAGCAGGGAAATGGCAAGGGACATACTGCCCTTTCCCAGTCCTTCCAGCGTACCGCTTACGGTCACGGACACCGAGGAAACCACAAATCCCATACTGATAATTCGGATGGCGGTTTTTCCGGCGGCAATTGTTTCCGCACCGGTGGTAAAAATGCCCATAAGCTGTCCGCAGAATACCAGACAGATAATCATGCCTGCCAGCATAATACCGGCTATCAGCCGCAGAGAGGTGAAGAATGTTTTTTTCACTCTGCCATACTCGCCCGCTCCGTAATTGTAACCGATAATGGGACGGATGCCCTGCACCATACCGTTTGCGGTAAGGTAAATAAAGGTCTGCAGTTTGTAGTAAATGCCAAGCACCAGCACGTAAACATCGCCGTATGTAGACAGAATACCGTTTAAGGCGGTAATCATAAAGGAAGGCAGCGCCATATTTAAGGTTGCCGGTACTCCGACACCGTAAATGTGCAGACAAAGCTCTTTGTCAAACATTTCTTTACGAAACTGCACCTTCAACGGCAGTTTTAATTTAAAATACAGAAACAGGTATACAACAAGCGGAATAATCTGACCGATACCTGTTGCCAACGCAGCTCCGGCTATTCCCATTCTGGGGAAGGGTCCGATACCAAAAATCATAAGCGGGTCTAAAATCACATTGGCAACACACCCGCAGATCATACTGAACATGGAAACCTTCATCTGTCCTTCTGCCTGGAAAATTTTCTCATAAGTAATGGCTATGGTATAAGGAACCGTAAAGGCAAATACCACGCAGGAATAGGTAAGTCCGTATTCAATTACCAGATTATCCTTACTGAACATGCGTAAGAACGTGGGTGCAAACAGAAGGTTGAATGCCATCAGCAGAATGCCGTGCACAAAGCTTAAGACCAGGCCCACCGACACGGAATCGTTGGCTTTTCCGTCATTCTTTGCTCCCAGATAAAAGGCGGCAATGGCATTGATGCCCACACCAAATCCAACAGCCACCGCTGTTTCCAGTAGCTGCAGCGGATAAACTAAGGACAATGCCGTCATGGCTTCATCGCTGATTTTTGCCACAAAATAACTGTCCACGATATTATACAGGGCGTTTACCAGCATGGAAAGCACCATGGGCATGGACATGGATAATACCAGAGGCAATATTTTTTTCTCTTTCATAAAGGTCTGTTCCATTGTTTTTCTCCTTACATCCGCAGTTTTTCATCGTAGCATGTTTCCTGGAAGAATGCAAGCTTGCTCTTTTGCCCATACTCCTATATAACAGGAAAAAGAAAGGCAGGTATGTTATGTTACAAAAGCCGTTTACCATTGAAGGTCTCCGCCCCATCCGGAAGGGCATGACCGTTTCCCATGACTCCAAACTGGGAGACAAAACAAAAGTCACTTATTTTTCGCTGGGGGAACATACTTCCATCAGTCAGGAAAGCTATGACAGAGTGACCATGTATGTAGGCGCTTCCGGCAGCGGTACTTTTCTTTTGGGAAAGGAGCCCGAAAAAGTAACCCTGTCCCCTGACCGGGCTCTTGTAGTTTCCGCCGGCACTCTTTGCGGTATGGAAACAGAGGAAGGTCTTGTTTACACCGAAATTATTTTAGACAAGGAGAATGTTATGAACGATATCGTAAAAACAAACGAAGTATTTACATTAAAGGATTTGATTTCCTATGAAGAAGGCAGCATTGCCAACATGGATGTGGTGAGCAACCCTACCATGAAATATGTGCTGATGGCTTTTGATGAAGGCACCGGTCTTACCCCTCACCGTGCTCCCGGCAACGCCATTGTTTTTGCACTGGAAGGAAACGCTACCATCGGTTACGAAGGCAGGGACTATGAACTCCATGCCGGCGAATGCTTCCGTTTTGAGAAAAACGGCCTTCACAGTGTCACTGCAAACGGCCGTTTCAAGATGGCTCTTTTATTGGTGTTAGAATAAGCTGAAAAGCTTCTTATTTTCCGTTTATTGGAATTTCACGGTAATGTTGCCCATGGCACATTCCAGCTTGTAGGTATTCGCCGCTCCGTTGTCAATGTCACTTTCCGTGGCAAGTCCGGCAAAGGAGCGGTTTCCTATATCAATATTGCCTGCAGAACAGCTCACTTCATAGTTGTGTTCTTCCATCGTGCTTCCGATAAACGTCATTTCCGTATTTCCCATTGCGCAGGAAACCTCTGCATTTCCCTGTATGTTTCCGGTCAGCCGCATTTCCCCTGCTCCGATGTCCCCGGCAAAGCTGCCTCCAATCTGCGCATCATTTAACAGCATCTGTCCGGCGCCGATTTCACATTTTGCGTCTTCACTGCAGACAAGCCTTTCTATCTGCAATCTTCCCGCTCCGATATCAATCGTTACATTTTTTACCGTCAGGCTCTCTATGGAAAAATCTCCGGCTCCTAAGTCAATATCCACCGTATCGTAGCAGAATGCCTCCGGTATCTGTATGGTAATCTTGGTCCAGTTTCCCGAAGTGACGCCTTTTCGGTCGGTGCTGGTAATGTAAAGGGTATTGTCCTTTACTCCCGTCTGGATTTTCTTGACTTTTTCCGCTTTGATATGCACATTTTCATCATCGGAAGAAAGTATTTTTACCTCACAGCCGCCAAGCTGCAGCACCATACTGCTAAATTCCGCCGTATCAAAGTCTTTTTCGTAGCTTTCCGTATCCGTAACAACCGGAAAGTCCGGCAGATATTTATTTTCCTCATTTACCGTGATTTCCGGGTTATCATTGGAAGAAACATAGTTTCCGATGATATTCTTCAAATCTTCATCCGTAAAATTAAAATCACCGTTCACAATCTTCTGTACGGTCTCGCTAATGCCGCCTCCGCAGCCGCCCACAGTAAAAAGACCGATTCCTAAAAATATCATAATGCCCGCCGTAATGGCGCTTACTTTCATAAAATTTCTCATAATTTTCCTCTTTTCTTAATCTTACTTAATCTTATCTATAACATTTCTTATGCGTTTTTTAGTATGCTTTCTGCTATTCATAGCTTTCTTTCATGTCTGTTTTTTCATGCCTGCTTCTTTCCGATGATTTTCTTCCATAACCAGGCAATTCCCCTGCAGCATCCCGGCAGGGCATATCCGCACAGCCACACCGTAAGCATCATGAACAGTATGCCTATCCCCGTACAGATAAGTCCGCTGCCCGCCATAATCAGGCACACATACGGAAAAGAAAACATACAGGTAAATCCCATCACCACGAAGGCAATGCCACACAATATACAAGTCAGAGCGGCTGCTCCGAATGCCGCTATCAAAGAAATCAGCACCAAAAACCAGGCAATCAGCAGAGATAAAATCACACTGGCAAATGCAATCAGAAGCGGTGATGCACATATAAGAAGAAACACGAGTCCGATAGTTTTCCACACAGAATGCTTTTTCGGCGGCTTCTCCGTAACATCTAGCCCTTCTTTTATTTTGGCAGCCACCTGCATGGGACTTCCTAATTCTTTCAGCACTTCCTGTTCTTTTTCCGGTCCTGCATCATGAAAGTATTCTTCATAAAAATTCAGCGCCTCCTGCCTTTCCTGTGGGGAAATGTCCCCCAGCAGCCTCGCTAACTCCTGCATAAAGCTCTCTTTGTTCATTGCCTGCTTCCTCCTTCGAAAATACCGGATATCTTTTCAGAATAGATTATCCACTCTCTCACGTATTCCCTAAGTTTTTCCTGCCCGGGGGGTGTAATCTGGTAATATCTTCTGTTTCTGCCGGCGCATTCCCTGTCGTACACAAAAAGCATTTCATCCTTTTGCAGCCGCCTGAGCACCGGGTAAAGCGTGGACTCGGATACTTCCAAAACCTGCCTTACGTCCTGCGTTATTTTATATCCGTAGGTTCCTTGCGGCTCTCTGGATACGACCGCCAGGACAATAGCATCAAGCAGAGCCGCTCCTGTATTAAAAACCATACAGCCTCCATCCTTTCTGTCTGTTCTATGATACTATGTAATTTGTAATAATATATCTTTTGTAATACTATACGTCGTATAATATATAAAGTCAATAGGGAAAGGAAATATTTGATATATAAATTTCGTATTTTTTATTGTCTAAAATCTAACTCCTTATCCCAGTACTCCCGTCATCCGGTACACCGGCATGGCATTGCAGAAAATCATCAGTAAAAGTGCCAGCACCACAAACATCATAATTCCCATAAAAAGGATATTCTTTCTGCGTTCTCCTGCTTTCCGGTAAAACGGCAGCTTCTGAAATCCGTAACAGAGATAATACATAATGGGAATGACTGCCGGCATCAGATACCGTCCCTGTGCCTGATAATCCACGGTGTATGCATATTTCAACAGTAAAAGCAAAGGCATCAGAATACAGAAAACCATGTTTATATGGAAGAAAGCCGTGTGAAATCCTTCCGTACCTGCCTTTCTTTCCGCATCGAATGTTTTTTTCGACTTTTCCCCGGGGATAAAGAGCCCCACAAAAGCTGCACCGAAAAGAAGAAGATAGCCCGCATACATAATTTTATACATGTAAATGGTCCCGGAGCCGTAATTTCCCAGAAAGCTGATAATTACCTTGGGGACAAAGCTGGTGTGGGTCAGCATATACGCAAGAGAATAGCCGCTGCTCCGGAAGGTATCCCGGGCAATCCCGTAAGACTGGATAAATGCCTCCTTTGTCCGAAGTCCGATAAAATCCCCGTCATACAGCATGTAATTTCTCACAAAGGACCAACCGGAGAGAAGAATAACGGCAAGAGCAACCGGGCATCCCTTTTTCAGGAAATTTTTCCAGTCAAAGGTCCATTTTTCTTTTCTTTTAACAAAATAAGCCGTAAACAGCAGGAAACTGCTGACTAAAAATCCATACGCATTGTAATACGACAGGATGCACAGAACCAAGCCTGCCGTTAACAGCACACAGCTTTTTACCGAAAAGGCATCTTCATATCCACACAGGAGTCCGTAAATCATCAGGGCGGTGGATAACATGCAGATGGAATCAGGGTTCACATAGGTATGCATAAACAGGCTCTGCGGTAAAAAAGTTACCAGAAAGCAGAACAGCCACCGGATTTTATCATCCATAAACACCTTCCGCCCGATTAATAACACCAGATATGCCATGAACAGTCCGCTGACTACATTTACCATTCTCGCGGCATACAAAAGTGCCAGCGGAGAATGGGTAAACAGACTGACTCCCTTCATGACCGCCCCCTGTATCATATAGGGAAGAAGGGTATAAAAACCGTATGTCCATCTGCAGTCCCCGCTGAAAAGCTCTTCTTCAAAGCCGGTAGGCAGACTGCCGTGCTCTTCTATGTAAAGAGGCACCTTATAACGGGAATGCTCGTCAGGCGGATTACCAAACAGAGGCGGTGTATCAAAGTGCGGCTGGTGCAGGGCAATGGTAAGCACCGCTGCCAGATATAGGGCAAAATAGAAAAAAATAAGTCTGTTTTCTTGTTTCGATTTCATAAAAGGTGGTCCCCTCCTCTGTTTTCATGATATTGACCGATTCAGTACCGTTTTCGTCAGTTATCCACCGTGCTCAATGGAGAAAATGGAAATACTGTCGTATTTTTAGTGAATTTCTTAAAGAAATCCCCCATTTCCACATAGTTATCCACATATACACGTGTGTCAGTTTTTGTTTGATAGGTCCGTCAGATTGCATTTTTAGAGCCATTCATCCCAAAATCTTTCAATGCGCTCCGATATGGAGTCCTTCGTTACCTCTTCATAGGATGTCCATTCTCTGGGGAACAATCTCCGGTAGGAAATCTGCCGGAACCGTTCATCCAAAAGGACAATAATACCCACATCCTCTTCCGTGCGGATAACTCTGCCCGCTGCCTGCAATACCTTATTCATGCCCGGAAAGCGGTAGGCATAATCAAACCCGTTTTCTTCCCGTTCATCAAAATATGCCTTCAACAGCTCTCTTTCATTACAAACCTGCGGAATGCCGGTGCCTACCACAATGACGCCAATCAGGCTGTCGTGCTTTAAGTCTATTCCTTCGGAAAAAATACCGCCCATGACACAAAAGCCCAGCAGGATTTTATCTGTTTCGGAGGACAATTCTGCGGAAAACCGCTGTAAAAACTGTTCCCGCTCTTCTTCGTTCATAAATTCTTCCTGAAGGATGCATTCTATCTCACTGTCCTCTTCTTCGAGGAAATATTTTACGAAGCAGTCGTACACTTCCATCATGAAAGCCCTGGACGGAAAGAATACTATATAATTTCCATGCCTGTTTTTGATTATCTCATATAAATAACGGGCGATATTCATGTATTCCGTTTCATTTCTACGGCTATATTTGCTGGTTACATCTCTTCCGATATAAATAGCCCTCTTCTCCGGGTCAAATATGGATTTGGCATACACCTCGTAATCCTCTTTGCTGCCGCCCAGCAGATTTTTATAATACTGGATAGGCAGGAAGGTAGCCGAGAACAATATGGTGCTTCTTGCCCTTTCCATACATTCTCCCAGTGCCTTAGCAGGGTTGACGCAGAACAGTTTCAATCTGAACATCCCGTCATAAGGCGGTATTTCCATCATTTCGGAGTATATGACATAATTGTCGTCCAATAGCTCGTAAATGCCGAGAAAATGGGATATCTGAAAGTAAAAATCCAGAATATCTGCCCTGACCGGGTTGTCATCCGTCTCTTCCAGGTACTTGTTCATAGTGTCAAACAAGCGTGTCAGTACCTGTATAAAGGGGTCTATACCGGAAAGCACCTCGCATTTTTCACAGTCCTTCTTCAAAATGAGAAGCTCTTTATTGCATCTCTCCAGATCCCTCTCTAACTTTCTTGCAAAATCCCTTATTCTGCCAAAGGACCCGGACGGCATGGTAGAAACCGGAACCAGAAGCCCCGCTTCTGCCGCAACAATTTTTTTCTTCAGTGTCAGGAAATCTTCCTTGATAAGTTCAGCGCTGTACATTTCCCTACCTCTGTCCAACAGGTTATGCGCCTCGTCCACCAGAAAGATATAATTCCCATTGTTATTTTCCGCAAAAAATCGACGTAGATATACGTGCGGATCAAACACATAATTGTAATCACAGATAATCCCGTCCGCAAACAGGCTCATATCCAGGCAAAATTCAAACGGGCATACCTTATGCTTTCTTGCATACTGCTCTATGACTTCTCTGGTAAAGCTTGTTTCATGTGTCAGCAAATCATAAACCGCTGCATTTATCCTGTCATAATGTCCTTTTGCATAGGGACAGGCATCCGGATTGCATTCCGTTTCTTCCTGAAAGCATATTTTTTCTTTGGCGGTCAGTATGACACTCTTAAATGCCAGACCCCTGTCCCGCAGAATACTGTAGGTATTTTCTGCCACGGTCCGGGTAATGGTCTTTGCCGTCAGATAAAAAATTTTGTCCCCCATTCCCTTTCCCATAGCCTTTAGGGCAGGGAAAACCGTGGACAGTGTTTTGCCGACACCGGTAGGTGCCTCGATAAATAACTTCTTCTTATGATAAATCGTCCGGTACACCTGGGCTGCCAGTTCTTTCTGTCCTTCCCGGTAGGTGTAGGGGAATTCTAACTTTTCCAGAGAGTCCTGACGTATCTGTTTCCATTCATATTCATAATCCGCCCAAATCCGGTACTCGCATAAAAGCTCCAGAAACCAGTCCCGCAGCTCCTGTATGGTATAATCTTCAAAAAAATAACGGATTTCTTCGGTTTCCACATTGCAGTATGTCATGCGCACACGCATTTCTTCCTGCTTTTCTTTCATGCCGTAAATGGCGGCATACACCTTTGCCTGCGCCAGATGCACCCCGTTTGGACCTTTTAATTTTGCTATATCCTTATAGGTAGTTTTGATTTCATCAATAACGGTAACACCGCTTTCATCCGTGAAAATACCGTCCGCCCTGCCTTCTACCACAATCCGGTATTTCTCCGCATCATAAAGATAGCGCAGGGAAACCTCCGGCAGATAACCTGCCCCCATTCTGCTTTGCAGAAGCCGGTGCAGTCTTGCACCTTCCAGCATGGCATTATCCGCTCCACCCGATTTTCTGTTGTCTATATCTCCGCTTCGTAACAGAAATTCCACAAGATTTCTGACGGATATCTGTATCTCCATAAGAGCAGTCCTTTCCCCGGAAGTAAAAACTCCCTGCTTAGATAGTATACCATCTAAAACAGGGAGTCAATTTTGTTGTTTCTATTTTGTGATCCTATGCTCCATTAGCAGGCAATCGCCAGATTTGTCAAGAGCTTTTCTAATTCTTCATCATAACCATCATAGTGAACTGTCAGAACTTTTGTAAAGTCCAGTCCGTATACGCCAAGAAATGATTTGGCATCTACTACATATCTATTATAAGAAATGTCAATGTCAAAATCACATTTAGACGTAACTGCTACAAAATGCTTCACTTCATCCGGTGTCAATTTGATTCTACGTTCCATATAACAACAGCCTTCCTTTCCAAAAAACCTCGCGTTCCTTGATTTCTCCTGTATTATACACAGTATTTTCAAAAAGTAAAGACCCTTTTTCCACAAAGTATGTCTTTTTTTTCGTACATCACATTCCTAATTTCTGTCTTGAAACTCCGTCATATAAAGTCGGAAATGCAATGGAAGCAAATTCCTTTGTAATTTCAGATTTCTTCTCTCTTCAATACTTATATTATGACAAAAAGTCCGGAACAGTTCCTGATAACAGGCTTCCGTTTCCGACCATCCGGCTTCCGTCACTTCCGCCCTACCTGTGGGTGTCATCAGAAACCATGGCTTATATGCCGGATGGAGGGCATACAGATTCCTCCCCTCATCCCGTAAAACAAAATTTTCTCCGGGCAGTCTGTCGGCAAAATGCTCCGCAAGCTCCGGCAGAATAGCATTTTTAGGCGAAATCACCCCGTACAGAACGCCTCCCTGCAGTTCCGTAAAACGTGTAAAGCCTCTCAAGTGCCGATATTCATTGCCGGCGTTTCTGGCAAGCTCCATGGTGATACGCACATTATCGTTGGACAAATGTTCTAAAATACTGTGCCTGTACTGCCCTTTCAGTCCCCACACTATAGTGTGGAAAACCGCATCCGCCTTTCTTTCATCCGGAGAAGAAAGCGCATAGCAGATTGTCCGGTAATCCTCTTCGGAAAATTTCTTTTTTAAGGTACGCATGACCTTCTCTGCTTTCTCTTCTTTAGGCTTCACATATTCATAAGTCGAAAATAGGGATGGCTGCGCCACCTCCCCTACGGTAAGGTGTATGTTGTCAAGAGTCTGTCTTTTTTCGTATGCCTCATAAATACCCGTAAAAATCCCTTCCATGCTGTCTTCACATATAAAAAAAGTTTTCTCTGCCGTCATCTTTCCTCCTCTATATCTGTCCCAGCAATACCTTTCCACTGTCTGCCACGGTAGGATTTACCGTATACCGGTTGTCATCAAACAGGGATAACTGCCGGTAAGTCATACCGTCCTGTGAAAACTGCAGTTTGTCCCTGTTGTCCCGTGTAAGATTTCGCACGATTGCATCTTCCTCCACCTTTACCGGATACATCATACGCCCCTTACAGGTAATAAAATACAGGGCTCTTTTAAGCACCACTCCCATTTTTTTCAGGGAGTCAAAATCCAGTACCGCCGTGCGTCTGGCTTTGACAATCCTCTGGGCGCTTTTCACACCTATTCCCGGAATACGCAGAAGCTCCTCGTAAGAAACCTTGTTGATTTCCATGGGAAACAGCTCCAGATGCCGGATTGCCCAGTCCTCCTTCGGATCTAACATCACGTTGAAAAACGGTCGTGATTCACTGAGCAGCTCCTCCGCCCTAAACCCGTAGAACCGGAGAAGCCAGTCTGCCTGATAAAGCCTGTGTTCCCTTAAAAGCGGCGGTCCGCCCGGAAGGCTCGGCAATGCTTTGTCCTCATTTACCTTTACAAAAGCAGAATAAAAAACTCTCTTTAATCCGAAACCATCGTAGAGGCTCTCCGCCACCCGCATAATCTGGTAATCGCTTTCCGGCGTGGCACCGATAATCATCTGCGTGGACTGCCCGCCGCTGACAAAGACGGGCGCCTTCTTATATAAGGTAAGTTCATTTTTATTGCTTTCAATGCCATTCTGGATAAGCCGCATGGGTGTCAGGATTTTCTTCCGGTTTTTGGACGGAGCCAGGTTTTTAAGTCCATCCGCGGTAGGAAGCTCCAAATTTACACTCATACGGTCTGCTAAAAAGCCCGTCATCCGGATGAGCCGCGGGTCCGCTCCCGGAATCGCCTTCACATGAATATATCCGCCGAAATGATACTTTCTGCGCAGCAGATAAAGAGTCTGGTAAAGCTGCTCCATGGTATAGTCCGGGTTATGCAGGATACCGGAGCTTAAAAATAAGCCTTCTATATAATTTCTGCGATAAAACTGGATAGTCAGCTCACAGACCTCCTCCGGGGTAAAGCTTGCCCTTCTGATGTCGTTGGAGCGGCGGTTCAGACAGTATTTACAATCATATACACATTCATTGGAAAGCAGGATTTTCAATAGGGATATGCACCGGCCGTCCGAGCTGAAGCTGTGACAGATGCCTCCCGCCGCACAGTTTCCCATATGCTTTCCGTCGCCCTTTCTCTCCACGCCGCTGGATGTGCAGGCTACATCATATTTCGCGGCATCGCTTAAAACTGCCAGCTTGTCCATCAGGCTCATATTGCTGTCTGCCAGATATTCCATTTCGGTATCCGCGCCTTTCTGCTCTTGCAAATTCAGAACAAATGTTCTATAATTAGAATATCACATTCTTTATGAAAAAGCAACAGAAAAATAGAACAAACGTTCTTCTTGCAAAGTGAATGAAAAAGCAGTTAAATAGAATAGTTAGAGTATTATTTTATGTTTAACATAGAAAGGAACAGAAAATCCGTATGAGCAAGATGATTTTACCGAAGGGGTATAAATCAGAGCTGAATCTGTATGATACCCAGATTGCTATCAAGACCGTAAAAGATTTTTTCCAGACGCTGCTTGCCGAAAGACTTCATCTTTTACGTGTATCCGCACCTTTATTTGTTGACCCCTCTTCCGGTCTGAACGACAACTTAAACGGTGTAGAGCGGCCTGTTACATTTGATATATCCGGTCAGGACGGCCGAGAAGCTGAAATTGTACACTCTCTTGCAAAATGGAAACGTTACGCACTGAAAAAATACGGCTTCCATGTAGGAGAAGGTCTTTATACCGATATGAGCGCCATCCGCCGCGATGAAGAAGTGGACAATATCCATTCCATTTATGTAGACCAGTGGGATTGGGAAAAAATTATCGAAAAGGAAGACCGTACGCTGGATACCCTGAAGGATACCGTCCGCAGTGTATACAAGGTTCTCCGCAAGACCGAGAAATACATGTCCATTCATTATGACTACATAGAAGAAATTCTTCCTCATGATATTTTCTTTATCACTACAAGAGAACTGGAAGAAATGTTCCCGGACAACACACCGAAGGAAAGAGAATATTACATCACCAAAGCCAAGGGCGCTGTCTGTATCATGCAGATCGGTGACCTTCTGGAGTCAGGTGAGCGTCACGACGGACGTGCGCCGGACTATGATGACTGGTCCTTAAATGCGGACATCGTGGTTTATTATCCGGTGCTTGATATTGCTCTGGAGCTTTCCTCCATGGGTATCCGCGTTGACAAGGATGCGCTTCTCTCCCAGCTTGAAAAAGCGAACTGCTTAGACCGGGCTGAGCTTCCTTTCCAGAGAGCCATTATTAACGAAGAACTGCCTTACACCATCGGTGGCGGTATCGGTCAGTCCCGTATCTGTATGTTCTTCTTAAGAAAAGCTCACATCGGCGAAGTACAGTGCTCTTTGTGGCCGGATGACATGATGGCAGAGGCGGAAAAGGCAAATCTGCAGTTACTGTAATTTTATGAGCCTTAAGCCTGCATAGTGCAGGGTTCTTAAAAAACGAAAAATAAAAAACAGAAAAAGGACATGCGGCACAATTTCCCGCATGTCCTTTTTCTGTTGTTATCCTATCAAAATCTCCTTTAATTCGTCCACACTGTGTGCCAGAAAGTCCGGTTTTTCGGCAAGCAGCTCTTCTTCGGAACCGTACCCGTATGTGACGCCCACACTGATAACGCCTTCCGCCTTCGCCCCTATGATGTCAAACTTCCGGTCACCCACCATGTAGGTACATTTTCTTTTTGCTGCATCAAGCAAAGCAGTTCCTTCTGTTTTTTCTGCCTTCTCCGCATCCTTTTCATACAGCCTCTTAAGCGCCTCTGCCACCACTTCTTTTTTGTCCGTGCGTCTGCCGTCCAGTTCGCTGCCCACTACGGCATCAAAATAGCTGTCTATGGAAAAATGGGTAAGAATTCTTTTCACAAAGACCTCCGGCTTACTGGACGCAACGGAGAGAAGCATTCCTTCTTTTTTTAAGGAAGAAAGCAGCTCCGGGATACCCTCGTAAACTTCATTTTCAAAAATGCCCACATCCTTAAAACGCTCCCGGTATTTTTCCACCGCCTGCTCTGCCTTTTCGTCCGAAAAGCCGTAAAATTCCATAAAACTCTGCTTTAAGGGCGGTCCGATAAACGGCGTCAGCTTCTGCAGATCCGGCTCCTCTATGCCTGCCGCAGCAAGCGCATACTGTACGCAGGTAGTGATGCCCACCATGGGGTCCGTCAAAGTTCCGTCCAGATCAAACAATACATATTTTTTCATATTCCGTTCCTTTCTGCCTTACTTTTATAAATAATCATTGACAAATTTCTGCAAAACCCTTATAGTTTTCTTCGTAAAACAGAAACATTGCTAGGGGCGCATTTCGCTGAGATTGTATCTTCAGATACTAACCCTCACTACTTGAACCGGATAATACCGACGTAAGGAAGCAACGAGACATCTTTTCCGATGCTCATTACTTTGTGTCCCTCTTTGTCAACCAAGGAGGTTTTTTTATGTCTAAAAACAAAACAAAAATTCTTGTGGAAGGCGCTGTTATGGTGGCACTGGCTACCGTATTAAGCTACGTTCGTGTTTACCGTCTTCCCTGGGGCGGCTCCATTACCCTGCTGTCCATGCTTCCCATCGTGCTTTTCTCTATCAGAAGAGGATTGGGAGCAGGTCTTACCGTATCCTTCGTATTCTCTTTAGTGCAGTTTACCCAGGGTATCGTTGACGGTATCTTCGGCTGGGGGCTTACGCCCGGCATGCTCATTGCCTGCATTCTGCTTGACTATATCGTGGCATTCACGGTGCTCGGTCTTGCAGGAATTTTCCGCAAAAAAGGCCTTGCAGGCTGGATAGGCGGTATTTCACTTGCTATTGTTCTCCGCTTTGCATGCCATTTTCTGTCCGGTGTAATCATATGGAAGAGCTTCGGCGAACTGTGGAACGGTTTCTCCACGGACAACACCTTCCTTTACAGCTTTTTGTATAACGGAAGCTACATGCTCCCCGAATTAATCTTCACCCTGATCGGCGCTATCGCCCTCTTAAAGGTACCGCAGACCAAGCGATATCTGATTACCACCGAAGACTAATCCGGTGCGATGCGCACCCTTTTTAAGGGTCAGGACAACTTAAAACAGGCAAAAGTCATTCCCTATAGTTGCACTTCACAGCCTAAATAAAAGGAATAGAGGATACGCTCCTTCATCCTCTTTCCCGTTAGGTTGTGGAGTGCTTTTTCATAGTAATCTATCTGTGTCTGATACCGTTTAACCAATTCTTCGCCGTTTTCCACCACATCCGTTTTATAGTCTAAAAGTACAATACCGTCCTCTTCCTCAAAATACGCATCCACTATACCCTGAATAAGAACCGTTTCGCCTTCCTTTGTTTCCACACCGTACACAAATGGCTGCTCTCTGAAAAGCTTTCCCCTTTCCTGGGCTTTCCGCATTCTGCCTGCTAAAGGCGACTGTAAAAAGTGCAGGATTTTGTCCACTCTTATGGCTTCTTCGTATTCGGCGGACAATCTTCCTTCCTGCAGGAAATCCTGCATAACCGCCTTCACATCCTGCCAGCCCGCATAATTTCTGGTAAAATCCACCAGTTCCATAAGCCGGTGCATGGCGCTTCCTCTTGTGGTTCCGGAGATTTTTTCTTTTTCCCGCATGAAGCCCGGCACGTAGGGAACCACTTCCTTTTCCGGGAAAAGCTCTGCGGTTTCTTCCTTTTCCTCCAAGGCTGCCATTTTCAGTTCGGAAACCGTTGTCTTGGTATACAGATTTTGTAGATTCTCATAAGGATAAACAAACGAAAACCGCTCCGTCAGTTTTTGCAGAGCCTCCGCATCCGCTGTCCTGTCCGTAAGCAGTCTGCGTTTCCGGCTCTCCCTGTCCACTTCCTCTTTGATGGCACAAAGCCCTAAATCCTCCATGGTCACTACCTTTATGTTGGAAAATACCGGTAACAAAAACTGTAAAAAGCTGGTTGCCGATGTCAGCTCCGCGTAGGACAGCAGTCTGCCGTCGCCTTTGCCGGCTGTTTCTGCCCGGCTGTCTTCCCCAGGCTGCACCTTTTCTTCCGTCTTTTCCGTGCAGGCGGTCAAAATCAGCTTCTCCCTGGCACGGGTCATGGCAACGTACAGCACACGCAACTCCTCCGCCAGATTATCTAATTTCATTTTGGTTGCCAGAATATTTTTCCGCAAGGTCTTATTTTTGACACGGCTCTCCGTGTTCACATAATCCACGCCCAGCCCCAAGTCCATATCCATAATGATGGGGCTCGCCGCATCCTGCATGTTGAATTTTTTGGACAGACCTGCCACTATCGCCACCGGGAATTCCAGACCCTTGCTCTTATGAATACTCATAATCCGTACTACGTCCGCATTTTCATCCAACGTGACCGCTTCTCCGTAGTCCACGTCGTATTTCTCCAGCTGTTCCACATAACGGATAAAGTGGAACAGGCCGTAATAGCTGTTCTTTTCATAAGCCGCCGCTTTAGTAAGCAGCATTTCCGCATTGGCAAGCCGCTTCTCCCCGGCGGGCAGCGCCGATACATAGGCGAGGTAATCGTGCTCCTCAAAAAGGGTCTGCAAAAGCTCTAAAATGGTCATATAGGTCGCATATTCCCGGTATCTGTCGATTTTTGCAAGAAATCCTGCATATTTTTCTTCCGCATGACGCCGTAAATTTTCGTACAGCGGCTCGTCCTTTTCCTCCACGCTGCGAAGAACCGCCACCTCTTCCTCCGTAAAGCCTCCAAACACGGATTTCATTACGCCGTACAGGGGAATATCCTGCAGCGGGTTGTCCAATACCTTTAAGAATAACAGCACATCCTGAATTTCTTTGGATGCAAAATAGCCCGTTTTTCCTTCAATATAGGCAGGAATGCCCTGGGATGCCAACGTGTCCTTGAAGGGTTCGTCCCAGCCGCTGTTGGTACGGAGCAGAACGACAATATCCTTGTAACGGACAGGCCGCAGCGCTCCGGTTTCTTTATCCGTTACCCGAAAACCGGCAAGCAGCTCTTTGATTTTAGCTGCAATGAGAAGCGCTTCCGTCTGTCTGGCATCCAGTTCCGCTTCTTTTTCCGGCTTTTCTATCAGGAGCAGCTCACTCTCACAGCCGGGATTTTCCGGATATACGGCTCCGGCATAAAGTGCCGCTTCCTCATCGTATACAATGCCGCCCAGCTCTTTTTGCATGATTTTAGAAAAAACATCGTTTACCGTATCAATGACTTCGTTCCGGCTGCGGAAGTTTTTGTGCAAATCAATTTTCCGGTTTTCTCCGTCCGTCAGGGAATAGGTGACGTATTTCTCTAAGAAAAGCTCCGGTCTTGCCAGTCGGAATTTGTAAATGCTCTGCTTCACGTCGCCTACCATAAAGCGGTTCTTTTTGCCGTCTTCCTCTCTTGCCACCGCCTTTAGGAGATATTCCTGCACTAAATTGGAGTCCTGGTATTCGTCAATCAGCACCTCTTCAAAATAGTCCCGGTACTCCAGCGCCGTTTTGGTGGGCACCATATTGCCCTCTTCGTCCTCTTCCACCAGTATCTGCAGGGCATAATGCTCCATATCCGAGAAATCCAGCAGCTTTTTGTCCGTCTTTTTGGCTTTCAGCCTCTCCATAAATTCCAGGCTTAAGTCCACCAGCGACTCCACCGCCTCCGCTGCCGTTTTTGCCTGACGGAATACGGTTTCGAAGGGCAGGTTAAAATAGGATGTCTGCATTTTTTTGACCATGTTTTTTATCTTGTCATGCAGGTTCTTTACCTGCTCTCTTTTTTCCGCGGAAACGGAGTCGTCTTTTTTTCCCGGAAATTTTCCCGGCATGAAAGCCGGAAGCAGTTCGGAAAGACGCACTAAGTTTTCGGCACGGGCTATCTTTTCGATTGCCTCCCTCTCCTGTTCCAGCACCTCGCCGTACATGTAGGGGCCGTCCGGTTCCTCACAGATGCTCTCCGCCCGTTTCAGTTCCTCTGCGACACCGGCAAGCAGCTTCTGTAAATGTCCGAACAGAAACACCCCGGCATCCGATGCGGCAATATCCTCCACCGTTTCGTATACATAATCTTTTTTCCGTTCCCGAAGCCATTTTTCGGGGAACGGATAACTTAACGCATACCTGCAGAGCTGCAGAATGTGCGACTCCAGCACACTTTCCCTGCCGTTCGGACAAAAATATTCGATGGTATGGAAAAACCGTTCTTCCCCAGCGGCAAAATGCTCTTCCAGCATTTCTTTCATCACGTCCTGGGACAGCAGCTCCACTTCCCCTTCATCCGCAATCCGGAAGGCAGGATCCAGACCGATGTCCTCAAAATTGTTGCGCAGCACAAACAGACAGAAGCTGTCAATCGTGGTAATCTGGGCGTTGTGAATAATCGCCGCCTGCCTCTGCAGATGCTCGTTTCCGCCGTCCTCATTGAGCCTCTTTAAGATTGCCTGGCTGATACGCTCCCGCATCTCGGCCGCAGCCGCCTTGGTAAAGGTCACCACCAGCAGTCTGTCGATATCCACCGGATTTTCTTCCCGGCATACCATTTTCACAATACGCTCCGAAAGTACCGCCGTCTTGCCGCTTCCGGCTGCTGCCGACACCAATATGTTGCAGTCATGCAAATCGATTGCCTGCTGCTGTTCCGGTGTAAATTTTACTGCCATTCTTTCTCCCTGCCTTTTTTCTGTATCATTTCCATATGCCATACGGCATATTATGTCGCATATGGCACATTATGTTACATGCGGCATATTGCGCCGTATACGACATATTACACTGCTGCGTAACTTAGCTCAGCTTATTCCTGCTCCTCGTCCAGTTCCTTCCGGATATGCTCCATGACGGTATCCTTGTCCATGTCCGGCAGCACCCGGTAGGAATAGCCGTCCATGCCGGTATCAAAGCCGCACACGCCCTTGTAGGGGCAGTAGGTACAGGCGCTTTCCTTGTCCTTTTTGTAAGGGTTGCAGGACACTTTTCCTTCTAAGATTTCCCTGCCCAGCTTTTTGACTTTGCCGGTTACAAACCGGGAAATCTCTTCCATTTCCGCCTCATCCATCACATCCGAGCGGGAAGACAACGTTCCGTCTTTCTTAAATTCCACCGGAATGACATCGGACTTTCCGCTTTTTTCGTCAATGAGTCTGTCAATAACCGCCTCGTCCTTATTGATGACGCCGTTTGCCCTGAGATTTTCCCGGATTTTCCGGTTGATTTCCTCTTCCGTGAGCTCCGTCTCCGTTTCCAGACAGTCGTCCGCCACATGGTAGTAAAGCATGGCGGCGGGTACCACCTCTTTTCCGGGGTGCCTCTTTTTTTCCTGCTCCACGGCGGCATTCATATACAGCACAAGCTGAAGCTGCAGACCGTAGTAAAGCGCCGCAATGTCAAACTTTTTGTTGCCGGATTTGTAATCCACGATTTTAACAAAGATTTTTCCTTCAGACTCCACGGTGTCCACACGGTCAATCCTGCCGAGCAGCTTCATTTTTTCCTCTTCGGAAAGGGAAATGTTCACGCTGTCCAGATCCGATACCGCCGAGAAAGACATTTCATAGCTCTCCGGCTTAAAAGAGCCTTTCCGCAGCTGATACTGCAGCGTGTCCACCGTCCGCAGAAGAATACGTTCCATACGCTCCACGGCATAGGCATTGCGCGCCGTAGCATACAGAATGGTGTCGCCGTACTCCGCCGCGCACAGGCTCATGACCTCTTTTACGGTTTTTTCCGCAAATTCCTTCGGGAAGTCAAACCAGGTATAATCGCTGCCCTCCAGCGCATGGGAAAATCCCTCCAGCACACTGTGGAACACATTTCCCATATCCACTGCTTCAAAGCCGAATTCCTGCCTCTCCTGCAGCTTCAATCCATATTGCAGGAAATGCCTGTATGCACATGCCGCATAGGTTTCCACCCGGCTGACGCTGTTCATCAGGATACTGCCGTACAAAGCCTTTGCCACCGCACGGGAAAGCCCGTCCTCCCGGTAATGGTAAAAGGCGGCGTCCATAAGCTTTTTCACCACCGACGCATAGTCCACATTCTGCCGGTAAGCCTCGAAAAGGGTATCCGTCTGTTCTGCCAGACTCTTTTGTCCCCCGCCTTCTCCTTCGGCAAAAATACCGTCCTCCACCGTAAGGTCGCCCCTCTCCGCATAGTCCCGCAGGGACTGCGCCAGATAAGGAAGCCCTTCTCTCGGGGAATAAATCTGCTCGTACACAGGCGCCAGCTCCGGCAGCTTCACCTTCAGTGCGGGGAACAAATCCTTCACCACATCCACCAGATAGGACGGGCGCAGGGTCTTTCCTTCCCCGTTTAATTTACAATAGGAAAGATACAGCCTTTCGGACGGCTTTGTCATATTTAAGTACAGATAAAGCCGCTGGATATACATCTGCTGCCTGGGCGTGGGCGCCAGTTCGATTTCCGACTCCCGTAAAAATTCCCGGTCAATATCGGAAATAATACCGCCGCTGCCGTTATTGCCCGGAATATTTCCGTCGTTGATGCCTACGAAAAACAACACCTTTACCTCTTTTAAGCGGGTTCGTTCCATGTCGCCGACCAGCACCCTGTCCACGTTCTGGGGAATGCTGCCCACTTCAATTTCGCCGAAGCCTGCCTCTAAAATTTCCCTGAATTCGGGCAGGGTCATGCTCTCGCCCTCCAAAAGCTCCATCATCTGCTCCAAAAGCTGCATGGTAAGCCGGTAAACCTGCGCATATTCCCGCTCCCGGACCGCATCCTTCTGCCGGGCAAATTTCTCTTCGTAAGCAGCCGTTTTTTCCGCCGCTTTGTTCTTTACAAGAAAGTCGTACAATGCCTTCACATAGTCTTCCGTTTTGTCGGAATGCAGCATAAGAAGGGGCGAAAGCTCTTCCACCAGTCTTTCCCGGAGAGTGTCCATTTCCCATAAAAGGTCCACATTTTCCTTCATTTTTGCGGTTTTATGGGTAAACTGCCTCGTCCACGCACGTTTTCCCCGGATACCTGTCCGGATACAGTAATTCTCTAATTTGTCCACTTCTTCCCGGGTAAAATCCGCCAGTCCGCTCCGAAGATACCGGAATACACTTTCATAGGAAAAATCATAGATGAGAATTTCCAGCGCACTCTTTATGTATTCGGTCAGAGGGTTTAGGACAATGCCCCTGGTCCGGTCGATAAAACAGGGAATGTTAAGCAGCGTAAACTGTGTTTTTATCTGCTCCGCATAACCCGCCAGATCGCCGGCTACCACCGCAATATCCCGGTACGCATACCCTTTTTCCCGGATGAGTTTTTCAATGAGAATGGACATCTGCCGCACTTCTTCCCGAATAGTGGAGGCGGCAGACAATACGATTTCCTCCCCCGCAAGGTCCCCCTCGTATTTTTCGGTGGGATACCGGAACAGGGATTTTTCCAGATGCGCAAGGGGCGCATTTTCCCGAAACCGGGGATAGCCGCCGTCCTTTCCCATATACAAATCTTCGCCCCGGGGAATGCCCGCGTCCTTGGCAATACGGCAGACATCCGCTATGGTCTTTTTGCTCAGATGAAACAGCTTCTGCTCCCCGTCCGGGGTAAAAGGGTCTTCCCGCACATCCAGCGTCATGGTGAGCCAGACTTCTTCCGTACAAAGTAACAGCTCCCGGATGACCTTATACTGGATGGGGGTAAAGCCGGTAAAACCGTCGAACACCACCACACTGTCCTTCACGATTCTGGACTTGTGAATGGCTTCGCACAGCACATCCAGTGTTTCCTCCGTGGTGATGAATTTATCCCGGATAAACTGCATAAAACCGTCGTACAGCACCTGCAGATCTTTCAGCTTATAGTACAGGGCGCCCTTTTTCTTCGCATACTCCATCAGCCGGGAAACATCCTTTACCGATACGCCGTACTGCATGAATTCGGATATGGCGCTTTTGATTTCGTGGATGTAGCCCTGCTTCTGTAAATAGGTGCCGAGATAGGAAAGCTCGCCCCGGCACTGCCCCGCCACCTTCCGCAAAATCAGGCTCTTTCCCGTGTCGTCCAGCACCGGCAGATTCTTTCTGCCCACCTCCTCAAACACCCTGTGGGAGAGTCTGCCAAAGCTTAATACATCGATATTTAAAATACCCCGGCTTTCGTTGTCGGGGTGCACAATCAGTTCCTTCTGGGTCTGCATGGTAAACTGGTCCGGCACCACAATTAAGAAGTTCCGTTCCGGTTCTTTTTTTGCTCTTTTTAAGATTTCACTGTAAATCCGCATGCTCTTTCCCGAGCCGGAACTACCAAGTACAAAACGTAAGCTCATGCCGTCATCCTTCCCAAATCCTATTTTTTCAGGGTAAACCGCCACAGGTAATCAGCAGCTTCTTCCGCATAATCAATGCCAATCCGCCTGCCCTTTTCAATCTGTGCTTCCTCTACTTCTATGCCCTCTGTCAGGAAAAAATCTTCGCTTTCCGCCATGTCCACATCGTTGTCCTTCTTCGTAATGTCCATGGCAATGCAAAGCTTGCCCGGTCCGTCTGCCAGATGCTTCCGTACGGAAGCCGGAAGCTGCGCGCCCTTATCCGGCGCAGGCTGTTCTTTTGCACTCTTGTCCGGAATGTCTGCACTCTGTGCGCCTGCATGTTCCGGAGCTTTTTTTCTGTGTGACAGCTTCTGTGCCCGGAGTTTTTCCATGATTTTCCGGGATGCTTCGTCCGCCGGTTCCACCGCACGGATGAGAGCCGCCTGCGGAATTTCCGCTTCCCCCGCCGTAATATTCATACAGTTATACATGCCGTATATGAAATACACATAGGAAGTTCCGCCTATGTGAAACATGGGCTCCGTGCGTTCCGTCCGGCGTCCCATGTAGGTGTGGGAGCCTTTGTCCTCCACGCCCATATAGGCTTCCGTTTCGGTAATGATGCCCCTTACGGTTCCGTACAGAGTCCGGTGCACCATGATTTTTCCAAGCAGCGCCTGTGCCAAAACAAGGGCATCCGTCATAAAAAATTCTCTCGGCAATCGGTTCTTTTCCGGCATATTCCCATTCCACTCCTTTATCGGATATCTAATTCCACGGGGCAATGGTCGGAGCCCATGACCGTCGTGTGAATGGATGCACCTTTCAGCCTGTCCTCCAGAGCTTTGGACACCACAAAATAGTCAATACGCCAGCCTGCGTTCTTCTCTCTGGACTTGAACATATAGGACCACCAGGAATAGATACCCTCCGCATCCGGGTAAAAATAGCGGAAGGTGTCGATGTAGCCGCTCTCAAGCACCTTGTCAAAGCAGCCTCTCTCCTCGTCCGTAAAACCGGCATTGTGGCGGTTTGTCCTGGGATTTTTCAAATCGATTTCCTTGTGGGCAACATTTAAGTCGCCGCAGAAAATAACCGGCTTCTTTTCGTTCAGCCCGTTGATATAGGCTAAAAATGCCGCTTCCCATTCCATACGGTAGGATAGCCTCGTAAGCTCCCTCTGGGAGTTGGGCGTGTAAACCGTCACCACATAAAAATCCGCAAATTCCGCCGTAATCACACGTCCCTCTTTGTCATGCTCCGGGATGCCTATGCCGTAGGTAACGCTCAGAGGCTTCTGCTTGGTAAAAAGCGCCGTACCGGAATAGCCCTTCTTTTCCGCATAATTCCAGTACTGGTGATACCCCTCAAGCGGCAGGTCAATCTGTCCCGCCTGGAGCTTGGACTCCTGAATACAGAAAACATCCGCATCCGCTTCCTTAAAAAAATCCATAAATCCTTTATCCACACAGGCACGAAGTCCGTTTACATTCCATGAAATCAGTTTCATATTGCTTCCTCTTTTCTACTGTTTCTTTCTTTAATTTCTTATTTTCACTTTTCTCTTTATTTTACCATGCGGGGAAAACGGGGGCAAGCTATTTACATCTCCTTTCTCCGTGCTATATAATAAGGGCATTCCTGACATACTAAGAAAAACAAACGGCAAGGAGAATCCTTATGTGCGACATGAACAATCTGAAAAAAAAGAAATTGTTTTTATTTGATATAGACGGCACCATTGCGGTGGGAAACACCTTATTTGACGGCAGTGCCGAACTGATTTCCTACATTAAGTCCATCGGTGGCGCCGCCTGTTTTATCACCAACAACTCCACCAAAAGCAATGATGACTATGTAAAAAAATTTGCAGAATGCTTCGGGCTTGCCACGGAGGAAAAACAGTTTGCCACGGCAGGCTACGTTACTACCCTTTTTATGCAGGAGCATTTTAGCGGCAAAAAAATCTATGTGCTGGGAACCGCTTCCTATATTAAGGAGCTTCGAAGCAAAGGACTCCTTGTTACGGAACAGGCGGAGCCGGACATTGCCTGTATACTGGTCGCCTACGACAGCGAGCTCACCTATGAAAAGCTCATCAAAACCTGCGAGGTACTGACCACTCGGAACGTGCCGTTTTACGCCACAAACCCTGATTTATGCTGCCCCATTGACTTCGGCTTTATTCCCGACTGCGGTTCCATCTGTAACATGCTCACCTCTTCCACCGGAAAGAAACCGGTCTATTTAGGAAAGCCCGCTCCCGAAATGGTGGAGCTCTGTCAGAAAACCTACGGCTTTTCCAAGGAGGAAACCATTGTGGTGGGCGACCGTCTTTACACGGATATTTTATGCGGTATCAATGCCGGTGTGGACACCTGTGTGGTATATACGGGAGAAGCCACTCCCGAAGAAGTGGCCTCATCCTCTTATAAACCGACCTATGCCTTTGAAAATATCAGATTCTTTTACGAAGCGCTTGCCGATTAACAGCAGACTTTACAAATGCTTGCCGATTACCGGTATCTTTTACAGTACCTCCCGGTACAGTCGCATCACGTTTTTGCAGAAAATTTTATCAATCTGTCTTTCGGTAAATCCGTTCTTTTTTAAGGCGGCAAACAATCTGTCCATGCAGTCTGCTCCCGGCAGTTCTGCATGGGTATCAATGCCGTCAAAATCACTGCCCAGTCCCACGAAATCTTCTCCGCCGATTTTAACCATATGGAAAGCATGCCGCACAATATCGGCAATGGTTCCCGGATTTTTCACACCGGCTCTGCAGGGCGAAAGAAAGTCCGCGCAGAAATTTAAGCCCGCCACACCGCCTTTTGCCGCCAACGCCCGTATCATATCATCCGTCAGATTTCTGGTGCAGGGACAGAGTGCTCTCGCATTGCTGTGACTTGCCACAAAGGGCTTCTTTGTCATCTGCAGTACATCGAAAAATCCCGCATCCGACATATGGGAAACATCCACAATCATTCCCATTTTCTCCATGCACTCCACAAATTCCCTGCCCTTTTTCGTCAGGCCATGCTCCGTGTCGGGCGTATTTAAGTATTTCTGCAGGGCATAATCCTGTTCTTCCGGGGTTAAGTGCGGCTCCTCCGCCCGGATGCTGTTTCTGAGTTCGGCATACAGATTGGGGTGCCCCAGTTCATTTTTGTAATTCCACGAAAGCGTCATCATGCGGACACCTTGCTTATAAAGCTCCCGCAGGCATTCCGTCCGTCCGCCGCATACGCCGCCTTCCTCCACGGTAAGCATAGCGGACATTTTTCCGTCCGCCAGATTTTTCTCTATATCCGCATAGGAATACACCGGTGCGATAATATCCTGATTTTTCTGAAGTTCTTCTTCGTAGAGTGCCCGCAGCTTTTGTACTTCCTGCCAGGCATCCTTCACTTTTCCCAGGTTCACAAACAGGGCAAAATTCTGCAGCACATAGCCGCTCTTCTGCATCTTCCTAAGGTCCACATGACAGGTGTTCTGCCTAAGACCCGGCTGCGTATCTGCTGTAGCTGCCCCCTCGGACTGTCCGCCTGCCGGTGCTTCTGTGGTGTCTTCTGCGGCAGATGCCTGTTCTCTTCTCTGCCTGAGTAACTCCGATATGGTATCGCAATGCATATCCGCTATCCGCATATATTTACCTTCCTTATGATAAGATTGGGGGGAGTGTAACGACACCATACGGATTGCTCCGGGCTTTGCCCTCCCGCAATCCTGCCCGCAATTCGCATATCGGGGCGCTTACGCTCCCCTTTTATGCTCATTCCGGGGCGGGTAATGAAGCCGAAAATCCAGGCTTGTGCAAGCACAGCCTGAATTCCCGGCTTATTACCCTGGTGTCTTAGTAAAATTCTATGGCGTGGTCCATCAAAAATTGCTTCCAGATATCAATATAGGCTGCTTTTAAGTGTACGCCGTCAAAGGTATCTTCCTTTATCAGTCCGCCCGTATCATCACAGACAAGGGGATTTACATCCAGATAAAATATCTTTTTATTGTCCGCTAATTTGGCAATTTCCGCATTTCTTGCATCTATGCCGGGATTGTTGATATAGTCGCCCTTATTGGAACGCTCTGTGCTCACCCGCATGATAGCCTGCAGATAGATAATGGCATCCGGCTGCAGCTCCTGCAGATGCGCCACCACATCCTTATATTTTTCCATAAAGGTGTCCACCGTGCCGGTGCCCATTTCGTTAATACCGATCATAAAATAAATTTTCTTGAACTGATGCTCGCTTAGCGCCTCTTCCACGGTGATCTTATTCTTCTGTCCGGGCACGGAAACAATGGGCGCCGAAAAGACCTTGTAAACCGTAAGTCCCGTAGAGGCATAAAAGGTGGTGTTGGAAAGCCCCGCGTAATCGTACAGCCCCACGGTACGGGAGTCGCCGATAAATACCGCATCATCAAAATAGGACTCATCCACCGTCTGATAACGCCAGTGTACCGTACCGTCCCCGCTGGAAACACTTCCCGTAAGGGCACCGTCGCCGCCGGAAATGCTGTCTCCTCCGGATACACTGTCCCTGCCCGAAATCGAAGCATTGCCACCGGTCGCATCCCCTCCGGAAACCGCAGTATTCCCCTCCGAGGCACTGCCGGAGCCGTCACCGCCCGAAACCATACCGGGATTACCGCCGGGATTTTCCGTCTCCGGATGCAGGAAGCCGCCAATGACGTCCCTAATGTCCTGCCGTTCATAATACACAATTCCGGTCAGCACCAATATGAAAATAAAAACGGTATATTTTAAGTTCTTAAAAGCCTTCACTTTTTTTACGTCCTTACTAAAATCTCAGATACATAAAGGGATTGTTTCCTGCAGAATAAATCCGGTCCACACACATCCAGAACAAAATTGCCAGGATTACCATACCGAAAAAAGTGTTTTTGAATCGTTCAAAAAGCTTTTTCGGAAGCGGGGTACAAAGCAGTACTCCCACCAAAAGATACAGCCCATAGTTCTGAAGAGCCTGCAAAAAATCCCCTGCTTTTACGTTAACGCCGGCGACAAATCCAAACAGTCTGCCGAAATAGATCCGTAGATCTCCCAGATCGGGGATTGCAAAGCAGACCCATGTCAGAGGCACCACAAAAAGCACATACAGATGTCCGAAGACCTTGCTTCTATCCAGAACGCCGCCCATATCCATGATGCGCTCCAGCATAATGAACAGACAGAGCCCCAGTCCCCAGAAAAAGAAATGGGCGCCCGCTCCGTGCCAGAAAGAGGTGAGCAGCCAGACAATCAGCAGGTTTTGCAATGTCACGGCAAGTCCTCTCCTGCTGCCTCCCAGCGGAATATAGATATATTTGCGGAACCATCTTCCCAGAGTCATATGCCAGCGGCGGTAAAACTCCCGTATGCTTTTTGCCATATAAGGCATGTTGAAATTCTGAGGCAGCTTAAAGCCGAGCATACGTCCCAGTCCGACTGCCATTAAAGAATAGCCGTAAAAGTCAAAATACAGCTGCATGGAATAAGAAAAAGCACCCAGCCATGCAAGCGGCGTACTGATGCTCACAAAACCCGTTGTCTGCAGCTCATGCCACAGAATTGCCAGTCTGTCCGCTACTAAAATTTTCATGCCAAGACCGTACACAAAGGTCTTCAGTCCGCTGTCCAAATCCTTTAAGGTGACCCTTCTGCCATGCAGCGCGCCGGAAATTTCACTGTAATACACTATCGGTCCCGAAGAAATCTGGGGAAACATGGCTGCATACGTGGCAAATGAAATCAGGGATTTTTCCGCCGGGATTTCCCTCCTGTACACATCAATCAGATAGGATAAAATCTGGAAAGTGTAAAAGCTGATACCAAGGGGAAGCGCAATCTCCCCGCCCATCCATTTCTGCATAAAAGGCGACAGCTTAAAGAAAGCAAGTATCCCCACATCGACAAAAAGCGTCATCAAAAAGACGGCCCGCCGGTCCCCCTGCACTTTTATACGGTCAATCATCTTTGCCGAATAAAAATTCAACAGGACGGACATTACCAGAAGCAGGACATACCAGGGCTCTCCGCATGTGTAGAAAACAAGGCTGCCCGCAAGCAATACAAAGTTCTTTGCTTTTGCCGGTGTAAGATAATACCCCAGCATGAAAAAAGGTAAAAAATAAAGTAAAAAATGTATACTGTTAAATGCCAAAACCAATCACACCACAATCTGTTATTCTAAACAGCAAACCGATGCAGAACCATCTGCTCCGGCTTGAAGCTTTGAAGTTTATTATAAAGAATTTTTCGTTAATTATTCCTCTTCTTAGATTGTATAGTTTCCCCATACTTTTCACAATAGCAAAATTCTTAGAAATTTGTAACTTTTTTGCACAGAATATGTTAATAATTACACCAATCCGTACAAAAATATTTCCTATATTTTTCATTGCCTTATTTACTATTATCCCCTACAATGAAAATAAGAAAGGCAGGGTTTAAAAATATGAAAGAAAAGCTCTATATGATTCCCCTAAACGATGCGGTAAATGCCGATGATGAGTGTCCATTCTGCCACATTGAACGTCAGATTGAACAGGATCTGATGGATTTCGTCTTAGGCTCCGGCTCTTCCTACATGGAAAGCGATGTGCGTGACATGACGGACCGCGCCGGCTTCTGCCGCACCCATTTCCGGAAAATGTTCCAGTACGGCAATACGCTCGGCAACGGCTGGATTTTAAAAACCCACTACCGCCGCATGATCGAGGAATTCAGCAGACAGGTACAGGCCTACAGCCCGGAAAAATCCTCTTTCAAATCCATGTTCAAAAAGGAAAGCACCGAAAATCCGGTTTCCGCCTGGACAAAGGAAAAGGAAGCCTCCTGTTACATATGCAATTATTTTAAGGAGCATTACGACCGATATCTGGACACCTTTTTTATCATGTACCAGAAGGATGAGGATTTCCGCAGGCGCATTGAAAACGGAAAGGGGTTCTGTATCCCCCACTTCGGCGATTTGTGCGAAGCCATGAACACCACGCTTCCCGACAAGGAGAAGGAAAGCTTTTACCGTATGCTCTGTGATTTGGAAAAGAAGAATTTAGACCGTCTTTACGAGGATGTGTCCTGGCTTATCGAAAAATTTGACTACCGCAACCAGGATGCGGACTGGAAAAATTCCAGGGATGCCGTGCAGCGCGGCATGCAGAAATTAAAGGGCGGCTACCCCGCCGACCCCGTTTATAAAATGAACAAATAAATTTATTCTTCCGGCGGCATAAGGGCATTGCGGAAATTGTTTATATAGGAAATCACTTCTTCGTGCAGCATGTCCGCCTGAAATGCGCCTTTGCCAAACTGCTCGTTCATAATGCCGTCCATGGTGAAAAGAAGCATCTGCAGCAGTTTTTTCGCATCCGTGCCCGCCGGAAGTCCCTCTGCGTTCACATCCGCCAGTATTTTTTCATATGCCTCATCTAATTTTTCCTTCATGTCTTCCGTTTCCAGAAGCGCTTCCTTAACATTTTCGGTGCGGCTTTTCTGTAAAAAAGCCAGAAGGTATGGATATCCCTTAAGCACCTGCCATCTTGCCTGTTCCACCTGCTTTGCCATATCAAAGACATTCTTGCTGCCGCCGACCTTCGCCGCAGACAGCTCTAACAGGAAAAAGCGCACACTGTACTGATACATAAACGCATAGGTGCCTAACTTACTTCCGAAATAATGGAATAAAAGCCCCTTGCTGATGGAGGCCTCCCTTACGATATCGTCCGTGCTGGCATGCGCGTAGCCGCCCTCCGCAAATACCTTCAGCGATGCATTTATCATTCTGTCCTGTTTTTCTTTTTTTAAATCAAAAAATTTTTCGTTCATAAGAGTAAAATTCCATTCTGTGTAAACATTTCATTCCGAAATAAAGATTTCGTTCCGGATAAGTAAAATTGACCCTGCCGGTCATCTAAAATATAGCACACCCGCACATTCTCTGCAAGGTAGCAATTTTTTTGTTGTTGTGCTATGATGGGAATGGGGTTCTGAATAGTCACGATTAACTATAAAGCAGCTGTATGCGAGCTTTCCGTGCATGCAGCTGCGTTAAATATCAATGGAGGACAACATGTACAGACTGCTTATTATCGAAGATGATTTAGGAATAGCCTCTGCGGTGGAAAAGCAGGCATTAAGCTGGGATTTTTCCGTAAAATGCGTGGAAAACTTCCACGACGTCATGAAGGAATTTGCCGGCTTTGCACCCCATCTGGTGCTGTTGGATTTAGCGCTTCCTTTCTATAACGGCTATCACTGGTGCAGCGAAATCCGCAAAGTTTCCAAGGTGCCCGTCATCATTTTATCCTCCGCCTCCGACAACATGAATATTGTCATGGCAATGAACATGGGTGCGGACGATTTTATTGCCAAGCCCTTTGACGGCAATGTACTCATGGCAAAAATCCAGGCGCTGCTGCGGCGCACCTACGACTTCACCGCCGCCGTTCCGCTTTTAGAGCACCGGGGCGCTCTTTTTAATAAGGAAGACGGCTCCCTTACCTACGAGGGGCAGAAAATTTCCCTTACAAAAAACGAAGCCCGCATCCTTTCCGCTCTTTTGGAAAACAAGGGTAAGACCGTCAGCCGAGAAAAGCTGATGGAGCGGCTCTGGGAAACGGACAGCTTCGTGGACGAAAACACCCTGACCGTCAATGTGAACCGCCTCCGCAGGAAATTAAACGAAGCGGGACTGACCGATTTTATCACCACCCGTTTCGGAGAAGGATATCTGATTTCCGTGTAACCACAGAAAGGATGAAGCTTATGAAATTATTTCTGCATTATCTTTCTTCCCATAAAAAATCCATCGCATTTTTTCTTCTGACCGGCATTTTGTTTTCGGTATCCTTTGCCCTGTATCATCTGCCCGTCATGGCGGCGCTTTATCCGTTCCTGTTATGCCTCACAGTGGGGCTTGTGCTGCTTGTCATCGACTTTACCGGCTTCAAGAAAAAACACGACCTTCTTTCGTATCTCGAACAGCATACCGCTTCCTTAATACAGGCGCTCCCGCAGGCGGACGGCATTTTGGAAGAAGATTACCAGACTCTCCTACGCATACTGCAAAAGGAATTTCAGAATGCGGAAACTGCATCGGAGACCCGCTATCAGGACATGATTGCCTATTACACCCTGTGGGCGCACCAGATTAAAACGCCCATTGCCGCCATGAAACTGACACTGCAGTATGAGGACTCCCACTTTGCCCGCCAGATTTCCGGCGACCTGTTCCGCATTGAACAGTACGTGGAAATGGTCATGATGTTTCTGCGTCTCGGCTCCACTTCCACCGATTATGTCATCCGGGAATATGAGCTTACTCCCATATTAAACCAGACCATCAAAAAATTTGCCGGCGAATTTATCCTGCGCAAGCTCACCATCCATTACGAGCCCGTGGAGGCAACGGTGCTGACCGACGAAAAATGGCTTTCCTTCGTCATTGAGCAGCTCTTGTCCAATGCCTTAAAATACACCCGCAAAGGCGGCATTACCATCCGTTATGATGTGGAAAAACATACCCTGCATATAGAGGACACCGGTATCGGCATTGCCCCGGAAGACCTTCCCCGCATTTTTGAGAACGGTTATACCGGCTACAACGGCAGACGTGACAAGAAGGCAAGCGGTCTCGGTCTTTACCTTTGCAAAACCATCTGTGATAAGTTAAATCATACCCTTTCCATCACCTCCACGCCCGACATGGGCACCGAGGTTTCCCTTACTTTTCCGGTAAAACTTACAGAAATGTAAGATTTGCCCGCCGGATTGTAAGCCGATTCCATGGTATGGGTTCCTCTTTTTTCTTATACTGAAACCAGGTTAAATAAGTAAACAAAAGGAGGAGCTCTCACATGAGTATCTTAGAAGTGAAAGGTGTTAAAAAAGTATACACAACCCGCTTTGGCAACAACAAAGTCGAAGCCTTAAAGAATGTCAATTTTCAGGTAGAAAAGGGCGAGTATGTCGCCATTATGGGCGAATCCGGTTCCGGTAAAACCACCCTTTTGAATATTCTGGCTGCCCTCGACCGTCCCACCGGCGGCTCCGTTTTTCTGGACGGCCGCAATCTTTCCGATATCAAGGAGTCCGACATGGCTGCTTTCCGCAGAGATGAACTGGGCTTCGTTTTTCAGGATTTCAACCTTCTTGACACATTCCCCGTGGAGGACAATATTTATCTTCCTCTGGTGCTTGCCGGCAAAAGCTACAACGAAATGAAGGTGCGTCTGGCACCCATCGCCGAAAAGTTAGGAATTACGTCCCTCTTAAAAAAATATCCCTATGAAATATCCGGCGGACAGAAGCAGCGTGTTGCCGTTGCCCGCGCCCTGATTACCGGTCCCAAGCTTATTTTGGCCGACGAACCCACCGGTGCGCTGGACTCCAAGGCAACCGACGAACTGCTGTCTTTGTTTAACGAGGTCAACACCACCGGTCAGACCATTCTGATGGTTACCCACTCCGTAAAGGCTGCCAGCCATGCGGGCAGAGTTTTGTTTATCAAGGACGGCGAAGTGTTCCACCAGATTTACCGCGGTCAGGACAGCTTCTCCGCCCAGTACCAGAAAATTTCCGATACGCTGACTCTCCTTCAGCAGACAGGCGGTGATCGGGCATGAGAATAGGATTTTATATGAAGCTTGCCGCCAACGGCATGAAAAAAAACGGGAAATTTTACATTCCCTATCTTTTAACCTGTATATGCACGATTGCCATGTGCTACATCGTATCGGCGCTGTCCGTGTCCCCAACACTGGCTGCCATGCGCGGCGGCGACATGCTGATAAGCCTGCTGAAATTAGGCGTATGGGTTATCATTATCTTTTCCGTACTGCTGTTAAGCTACACCAACAGCTTTCTAAGGAAAAAACGGACCCGGGAATTCGGACTTTACAACATCCTCGGCATGGATAAACGGAACATCGGTCTTATTTTATTTTTTGAAACCATAATAATGGCTTTTCTGTCCCTGTTTTTCGGTCTGCTTGCGGGTATTCTCCTCTTAAAGCTTGCGGAGCTTCTTCTTGTGAATATGCTGCATGCCGGCGTCACGTATACGCTAATTGTATCCTGGTCCAGTATCCGCTATACCATTATTCTGTTTCTCCTTATTTTTTTGCTTAACCTGCTGCGCAATCTTTTCCGGATTACCGTGTCAAGACCGGTGGAACTGCTTCACAGCGAGTCCTTCGGGGAGAAACCGCCCCGCGCCAATTTCCTGATGGGACTTTTGGGCGTCCTTATTTTAGGCGGCGCCTACTACCTTGCCGTCAGCATTGAAGACCCGATTTCCGCTACGGTCTGGTTTTTCGTAGCTGTCTGCATGGTCATTATCGGAACCTATCTTTTGTTTATTTCCGGTTCCGTGGTCTTTTTGAAGCTGCTTCAGAAAAACAAACGCTACTACTATAAACCCAACCATTTTATTTCTGTTTCATCCATGGCCTTCCGCATGAAACGAAACGGTGCCGGGCTGGCTTCCATCTGCATCCTGGCAACCATGGTTCTGGTTATGACTGCTTCATCCTCCTGCCTGTTTTTCGGTGAAGAGGACAGTTTAAAGGAACGGCATTCCAGGGACTTCAGCATTACGGTGCAGGAGCGTCTGTCTTATGGCACTGTGGCTCCTGAAATCACGGCATCTATTGCTAAAAAGGCGGAGGATGTCATGCTGCTTCACAATGCGCAGGCTTCGGATTTACTCACCTATTCCTACCTGAATGTATCCTGTGTCTTAGATGGCAGCGCTTTGCCTTCCGATTTTGAAGAAGACTACCTGCGGACGCAGAACAACTTTTCCGGTATCTGCCAGCTGTATTTCTTTTCCCTTGACGACTACAACCGGATGATGGATACAGACTACACACTGAATACCTATGAAATGTTTTTATACAAAAAGGGAGGAAGGAATTATGCGTATCAGGAGCTGACACTGCCCGGACAGACAACCTATCACCTGAAGGCTGCCCTGAAGAGCTTTTTTGATGTGGAAGATACCAATTCCTATATCGGCAGCACCTATTTTATCGTTGTCCCCGATCTTGAAGCCGTACGCAGCCTGCTGCCCGAAGATTACTCTACTTTTCTTTGGTATTACGGCTTCCGGACACCCCTTTCCGCAGAGGAACAGGATATCATGATACACGATATGGAGGTGGATTTATCCGGAATATTTACGGAGAATTCCCTGGATGCCATGCTCTTTGTGGAGTCCGTGGAAAATGACAGAACGGACTTTATAGCTGCCTACGGCGGTCTGTTCTTCTTAGGCATTCTGCTTAGTGTGGCATTTATTTTAGCTGCTGTGTTAATTATTTATTTCAAGCAGATTTCCGAAGGCTACGAGGACAAATCCCGCTTCGCCATTATGCAGAAGGTGGGACTTACCGACAGAGAAATTCGGCGCAGCATCAATTCCCAGCTTTTAACGGTTTTCTTCCTGCCGCTTTTATTTGCCGGTCTGCACCTGTGCTTTGCCTTCCCGCTGATTAAAAAAATCCTGTTGTTGTTCGGCTTCTTAAACGACAGGCTGTTTATCCTGACCACTTTAATAAGCTTTGCGGCGTTTGCGGTTTTCTACACCGTTATTTACCGCATGACCTCCAATGCTTATTATGACATCGTAAGAGGACCCAGGGAAAACCGATAGGCGGCTCGACTGCGGTCTTGCAAAAATTCAATTTTGATGATTTTTTTATGGCGTTTTCCATGCTTTTCCACTATAATGAAAATGACGGTTGAAAATCAATCATCTGGTTATGCGTTGTCATTTGATGAAAGGTTATCATTTGAGGGAATTTGTCATTTGATGAATGTTAACAAAAATTAGGAAAAGGATTGGAGAATACTATGGAAATCGTATGTTTAGACTTAGAAGGTGTACTGGTACCCGAAATCTGGATTGCTTTTGCGGAAGAAACCGGCATTCCCGAACTGAAAAGAACCACCCGCGACGAGCCGGATTATGACAAGCTGATGAAATACCGCATCGGCATCTTAAAGGAGCACGGACTCGGCTTAAAGGAAATCCAGGACACCATTGCCAAAATTGAGCCCTTGGAAGGCGCAAAGGAATTTTTAGACAGTCTGCGGGAAATGACGCAGGTTATCATTATCAGCGATACCTTCTCCCAGTTTGCGGGCCCTCTTATGAAGAAGCTCGGCTATCCTACCATCTTCTGCAACTCCCTTGTGGTCGCCGACAACGGCGAAATCACCGACTTCAAGATGCGTTGTGAGAAATCCAAATACACCACGGTAAAGGCTCTGCAGTCCATCGGCTACGATACCATTGCCAGCGGTGACAGCCACAACGACCTCGGCATGATTCAGGCCAGCAAGGCAGGCTTCTTATTCAAGTCCACCGACGCCATCAAGGCAGAATATCCTGACATTCCGGCCTATGAAACCTATGATGAGCTGCTTGCCGCTATCAAAGAAGTAATTGGGAAATAAGATGAGGAACCACCCTATATGTGAGGTCTCTTAACCCTCTGAATACACACAGCCGGCGTCCAACTGAAGCAGGATACCGGCTGTTTTCTTTTTCATCTTCCTTAAAGCATTTTGCTTATTTTCTTGAATTTGCTGTTTCCTTTTTCATCTTCTTTAAAGCATTTTTCTTATTTTCCTGAATTTGCTGTTTCCTTTTTCATCTTCTTTAAAGCATTTCGCTTATTTCTTACAATTTGCTGCTTACTTTTTCACCTTTTTTAAAGCAAATTTCTCATATTTTTCTTTCTGCTTCTCATTATCTCTTTTTATTTAAAGCAAATAGTCCCCATTTGCTTTTTTTGCTTCTTACACCTTATCTTTGTTTAAAGCATTTGTTCTATTTTTCAGTATTTGCCTCTTTCTTTTCTATCATCCTTAAAGCATATATCCTGTTCCTTGGAATTTGCTGCTCTTACAAATCCACCTCATTGGGGCAGGATGTATAGTCGTAAATCTGCATCCCCAGTTCTTCCATCTCTGCCATGTTTTTCTGGGTGTCGAACTGTTCACCCTGGATAAGCCACTCCGGTGCATCAAAAAAGGCAGCCTTTGCCTTCGTTTTCTCGTAGAATTCCCGGCACATGGTATGGTTTCCGTGGTGGGATACCTGCACATAGTCCACTTCCAGTTCCGTGTCATAGTTTTGCATCATCTGCTTTCCCAGTGTTTCATCATAGCAGTCTCCCATAAAGAGCATGCTCTTGTCTTCCGACTCCACAGTAAACACCAGTGAACTGTTATTGGGCATATCCTTGGTGGTCTGCGACATTCCCTTCCTGTAACTGTTCAGGAAATGCAGGGACAAATCCGAAAAATGCAGAACATCCCCTTCCTCCACACTTTCCACATTGGAGGCTCTTTCCGTCAATTCCTCATATTCCTGCAAAACCGCAATGTCATCCCATTCCTGATCCACACTGTCATACTCTTCATAATCCACGCCATTATCATATACGGCATCTATTTTAATATCGTTATCCTCGTACAGTTTTACGAAGGCTCCGATGTGATCCGGATGAGGATGCGTCAAAATCCAGGCATCCACCTCACCACCGTTCTCCCGGATGATCTCTTTCACCTGTCCGGCGTTCTGTTCGGTACCGCCGTCAATGATAATCAGTTCTCCCCTGTTACTGCTTAAGGTATAAAAATTTGCCTGCAGTCCCGACTCATCGGCATACTGCGTCACTTTCCATTCGGTATTTTTCGCCTTTCCACAACCTGCTGCCAGTAAAACAGCAATACCCATTGCCCATAAAATATGTCTCTTTTTCATGCTCTTTCCCCTTATACAAAAAATGCCCGGTTACTTCTTTCCCCTACTATACACGGAATATCCGGCATATCCCATACCTTTCCGGCAGAATTAAATCTTTATTAACTTTTTGCCTTGGAATTGATAACTCATTTCCTCAAAAAAGAACTTTTCACCTTGGCAGGCACTTTTCTATTCTGATAACGCTTTCGTACCCACTATCCGTATACAGAGAATGCCGGTACGCATCTTTGCATACCGGCACTTCTTTTGTAAGTCAATTATGAACCAGACAATCGTCTGTCTTTTAATGTCTTAGTAATTGTAATCAATTCCCAGACTGTCAAGGAAATCATAGGCATCCCTGTAGTTCATGTTGATATAAACTCCCAGTGCGGAATTGGCAATCGTCAGTACCAGGAAGATGGAGCAAAGGATAATACCAGCAATAGCCATTCCCTTGCCGCCCTTTTTCATTCCGACAATACCCAGAATCAGACCTGTTACATTCACCGGAATACCGATAATGGGAATGCAGCAGGCAACAATTCCCACAATACCGAGTACCAGCGAAGCAATGGATAAACCGTTGTTCTGCTTGGTCGGCTGATTGTTGTACGGATAATTGTTGCCGGGATAATTGTAAGGTGCCTGATTGTTATAAGGTGCGTTGTAAGCATTGCCACTGCCGTATGCTCCGGCATTGTAGCCGTTGCTGTAGGTTCCGGTGTTGGCTGCATTTCCGTCCTGATAACCGTTCGCTCCGGTATTGTAGCCGTTGTTGTAGGCTCTGGTGTTGGCTGCATTTCCGTCCTGATAACCGTTCGCTCCGGCATTGTAGCCGTTGCTGTAGGCTCCGGTGTTGGCTCCGGCATTCTGATTTCCGTAGCCGTAACCATATCCCTGGGACATGTTATAGGCGTTGCCTGCAGGCTGTCCGTTCTGCGGCTCCTGCGGTCTTGTGTTGTCGTAGGTTTCAAATTCTTCGCTCATGTTTTTCTCCCTCTCAAATGCGTACTATGTAATTATCTTTTCTGGGTGCTGCTGCCGGTGCTTAAAAGCTCTTCCGACTATTGCACGAAAGTCCATGCTTAAAGAAAATTGTAACACATTCCCTGCTCTACTTCAAGCCGCTTCCCGATTTTACTTTTCCTTCCTGACCGCAAAATAAAAGGCAAGGAACATCATGGCAATGCCCCAGGACTCTCCGCCTCCCAGTACATGGGAGAAAACGAAATTACCAGTCACACCCGTTAATACTGCCGCTGCAACCTTACAGATTACATACAGAACCAAAGGACCGATGACAATAAAAAACTTCGGAACGGGGATTTTTCCCTTTGCTACCATAATAATGAATGCCACACCGGAAATAATATCGGCTGTTGTCTGCCAGATGGTGCCCACCGCAAACGGCACCAGTGCCGACTGTGTAAAATATGTGGCAATACTGTCTGCCGAAGCGCCTGCCAACAGGGCTGCCCTCACGTTCATCAGCGCCATGCAGCAAATGGAATGAATGCCGAAAATACCCACCGACATCATGGTTGTGCCAAAAGAAAATGCCTTATACAGTCCCGTTCTGTCGCCGTTCTGCCTGTCGAGTATGTAAAAGCATGCTGCGCGGGAAGCTAATAGATAACCCACACAGGCAATAATGCCGATGACGAACGAAGCCTGATAATACCACAGGGGTACGTTTACAATGTCAGCACTGATAATACCCGCCAGCACATGGGGTTCCCCATCTCCCATGTAGGACAGCAGGCAGTCACTGATGCCGCAAAGCAGCATAGCAAAAAATCCGATTAACAGATATGCTTTTCTTTTTGATTTCTGAATATAACCCATAATTTACCTCTTTCTTTTCCCGCGACGGATACCCACCACCCCAATATTACACAAGTTCAGACTGCTTTCCTTATCAAGTTAGCAACATCTAACAAAATGATAATACGGCCTATCTCCCACGTCAAGAATTTACTTGCTTTCCGCTACCTGTTATATTACTATAAAAATAATGACAAGATCAGCATGGAGAACGGCGAAAGGAGTGGGAGTATTATGAGCTTAAGAGATCAGATCGGATACGGAGAAAATATCATGTGGAGCGGAAAAAAAGCAGTGAAAGTGTCGGTGCTGGAGTCTGTTTTCAACCCCATGCTGCCGTTTGCGTTAATCTGGCTTTTGTTTGACGGAGGCATGATTTTAGCCATGAGCGCCACCGGTTCCTCCGGTCCCGGTTTCATGGGCGCTTTTCTGGGCGTCTTTTTCCTGATACACCTGATGCCGGTATGGATTTATTTAGGAGGCGTGATTACTTCCGCCTTAAAGGCCAGGAATACCGAATATCTGATTACCGATAAAGGCATTTATGTGCAGTCCGGCATTTTTACCAGACGTGTGGATATGAAACCTTTTACCGATTTATCCCACGTATCCATCCGCCAGGGAGTATTTGACCGTATGTGCGGCACCGGCGACATCATCAGCACCTGCGGCCACGGTCACGGAGCCGGCGGCGACATCTGCAACATCACGGATTATGAGCACGTATTCCGCCTGGTAAAACAGCTTCAGGAAGATATTTATTCCGATACCATGTACCCCAACGACATGCGTCCCGCCGAAAACCACGGTTACCGGACACAGTATACCCGGGAACAGGATTGGTAATGGTATTCGCACACAAAAAGCCCGCAGGCATTTTCGCTGTGGGCTTTTTCTTTTTTTGCATTATTTTGCATTTCTTTTTGGCTTTTCTTTTTGGCGTTTATTTTCCTCTTACGATAATCTGTGTCTTCTCCGGGTCTATTTTATCCTTCTCCATAATCAGTTCTTTGATTGCCTCTGCGGAAATCCTGCCGGCGGAAGGGTTCATCACACTGTCAATCTCCCCCGTAATGTCGGCATCCACACTGGAATACTCGAACGCCAGCGTAGTGTTGATAAGCTTGCAGTTTTTCATCACCAGATTGTCAATGTAACAAAGTCCCTGCAGACTTTCAATGGTACAGTTCACAAGTGTCAGGTTCTTCGCATTCCAGCCCAGGTATTCCCCGGAAATAAAGGAGTCGTAAACCGTTACGTTTTCACTGTTCCAGAACGCATCCTTGGAAAGAAGAGTAGAATTGCGGATTTCCATATTTTTAACCCCATCAAAGGAATAATTGCCGTCCAGACGCAGGTTATCAATCTTCATGTCCGAACAGTTCATGGCAAAATAGTCCCCTTTTGCGGTTACATCCTTCAGTTCCACCTGCTCACAGCTCCACAGGGTTTCCGCCGCATTAGCAAAATAAACATTGTTAAGCTCAAGTCCCCTGCATCGTCTGAAGTTCTTGGGCGCCTGAATCAAGGCATTTTCCACGGAAATATCGTTGGTGTACCAGACACCCGCCCTTGCCATCTCAAACCACTGGCAATCCTTTACGGTAATGTGATTGCAGTACCAGAGCGGATATTTCCACTTAAACATACTGCCCTCCAGCTCGATGTGGCTGCTCTCCTTTAAGGGCGACTCCCCGTCGTCAAAAATAGTATCTGTAATATGCAGATTTTCTGCGTGGAACAAGGCCCTCTCTCCCGTCAGGAACGCCCTGCTCACCTCTTTTGCATTTTCCATTCCCATCCTTACCTTTCTTTATTTATCCTTCTTCTTTTTGATTTCATAAATCAGATAATCTAAATATTCCAATTTTTTCTGCTCCGCATGCACACATTCCAGCAGACATTTCCGGTAGCAGTTCAATGCCTGAAGCTGCACATCCTCGTTTTCCATTTCACCTATTCTGCGAATTTCCGTATCCGGACAACCCGTGCATTTTAAGTTTTCAATCATATCCTCCGTCAGTTTCATGACAATCCCCTTTCCCGGCATCCGAAAGCCCTTCTTGGCATCTCAAAATCTCCCTGCATCAGGAAGCCTTTTTTCATGTCCAATTTCCCGGCATCTGAAAGCCTTCTCTGCATTTCAAATTTTCCCTGCATCAGGAAGCCTTTTTTCATGTCCAATTTCCCGACATCCGAAAGCCCTTCTTGGCATCTCAAAACCTCCCTGCATCCGAAAGTCTTTCTCTGCCCTACCACATGATTGTATCTCTTTCTGTTAAAAATGTAAAATATCTATAATTCATACTCTGTCATGTATTTTTCTCATTGCAAATAGTTTGCTTTTATTTTAAAATGGAATTCCGGAAACACTATCGTAAAGAAAATCATAACCGAAATTTTAAGATTTTACAGACACAGAAAGGCACAGGTATCGTTATGGAACATCGCACCCTACGGTATTTTCTCACTATCGCCCGTGAGGAAAATATGACAAACGCCGCCAACATTCTGCACGTTTCCCAGTCCGCCCTTTCCCGACAGATGGCGGATTTGGAGGCAGAACTCGGCAGGAAACTTTTTATCCGCACCAACCGGAAAACCATGCTGACGGAAGACGGCATGCGGCTCCGACAACGCGCGGAAGAAATCGTTTCCCTGGTGGAAAAAACCGAGATGGAATTTAAGGCGTCCGATGAAACCATTTCCGGACAGATTGCCATCGGTGCCGGCGAAACACGCACTTTTTCCCTGATAGCCCGGGCGATGAAGCAGACCCAGAGCCGGTTCCCCCATATTCATTTTACCGTATACAGCGCCAATGCGGTGGATGTAACCGAACGTCTGGAGCACGGCACGCTGGATTTCGGTCTTTTATTTGAGCCGGTGAACAAAGAACTTTATCAGTATCTTTCCATGCCCTGCGCCGATACGGTGGGACTCCTTGTTTCCAAAAAAAGTCCCCTTGCCGTTAAAGAAACCATAACGGAAGAGGACCTTCTTTCGGTGCCGCTTATTGTGTCAACCCGGTTCAGCCCGGATACGCTGCTTAGTGCCGTTTCTCCGGCTGTTGCGGAAAAACTCACCATACCTGCCACCTATAATTTAATTTATAATGCCACACTCATGGTCGAGCAGGGCATGGGAGCCGCTCTTGCCATTGAACACCTGGTGCATATCACACCGGAAAGCCCCTATGCTTTTCTCCCGCTCACTCCGGTCACCACCATGCGCACAATTTTTGCCTGGAAAAAATATCAAATCCTCACAAAAGCCGAAGAAATTTTTCTTAAAGAACTCTCCTCCGTACTGGAAAAAACAAAATCATGGGAAGCAGAAGATAAAAAATAACCGGAACCAGTACATCCCAGACGGTAATGCTATGGTAGGCAAGGAGGGATATTCCTATTTTTGCCGCTAAGATAAACAAAGTAAGAAAAAAACAGGGTTTTATGAATTTCTTAAACTTAAAAATCCGGTACTGCAGTTCGGATACCGGCAGGTATTTTAAGAGCTCGTTGACGGATTTTGCCGGACCATTCTGTTCACTGTAAATCGTAAAACGGAAGCACAGCATGCTGATGCCGTAAATATAAAGCATGTATACGGCAAGGCAGCTCCAGAACGCATCTCCATCCATCGCCTTCTGCGGAAACACCGCCATGATAAGAGATACTCCAATCAGTAAATATCCGCAGTACTTGTAAAAAATATTGTTGGCAAACCAGGTCTTTTCTTCCTCAAAAAATCTCTCCAGTGTTTCCTGCTGCTTTACATCCACTTTCATACGTCCGCTCCTTTCCGCTCTTCCTTCCCGCTCTTCCTCCCCTGTCGTTCTTCCTCCACTCTCATGTGCCTGCTCTCCTGTCCTTTCATACGCCTTGCCCTGCCGCGTCCTCATAGCCCGCAATGGTATCCAGACTCTCCTGAAAAGCCCCCAGGCGTCCCTGCTCCATAACCGCCACATAATCCGTCTGCTTATGGATTTCCGTCATGTTGTGACTGGTCATAAGCACGCAGCAGTCTTCCTCTGCTAACAGCTTCCTTAAGATGTCAAAGAATTCCAGCCGGAAAACCGGGTCCATGCCGGCAGTTGCCTCGTCCAACAGAAATAATTTGCTGTGATGGGCAATGGCAAATCCCAACTGAAATTTTATCTTTTCTCCCCGGGACATCATGCGGTAGGTCCGGTCCGCCGGTGCCTGCATCTTTTCCATGACGCGCTTAAACAGATCCTTATCAAAGTCATCGTACAGAATACCTAAAATCTCTGCATTCTGATTTCCGGTTCTGTCCTCGAAAAAAATATTGTCCTCGGACACATAGCCGATAATCTGCATCATTTTATCATGGTTTCCCCGCACCGGCTGTCCGTATACGAAAATATCCCCGCTGTAACGGGCATTTTCCTGCAAAATCGTTTGAAACAGCATGGTCTTTCCGGCGCCGTTTTCACCCACGATAGCATAAATATAGCCGCTTTCCAGCTCTGCACTAATATCTGACAATTGAAATTTTTTCCGTTTTCTGCAAACATTTGCAAGTTTTAATGCAAAATCCATAAAATTTACTCTCCTTCGTACAGGGTCTTTACCATGCTGAGGAAATCCTCACAGCTAAGCCCCGCTGCTTTGGCTTCAAAAATAATTTCCGAAAGCCTTTTTTCCAATGTCATGAGCTGCTTTTCCAAAAGGTAACCCGTATTGTATTCACACACATAAAAGCCCTTGCCCGCCACGGAGCGGATAAGCCCTTCTTTTTCCAGTTCCTCATAGGCACGCTTCGTGGTAATCACACTGACCTGCAAATCCGCTGCCAGCGCACGGATGGACGGCAATGCTTCCCCTGCGGAAAGTGCGCCCGTTACTATGGCATTTTTCAGTTGGGAAACAATCTGTTCATAAATAGCCAGCGTCCCCTGCGGGGAAATGATGATTTTCAGGTTCATATTACATGACCTCCTCAAAGTTCCTCTCTGCACACAGTTCTTTTTTGATATATTGGGAAAAACCGATAAACAGCGGCAATTCTATCAGGAAGAATATGGCATACAAAATAATCTGCACTGTCCGGTGGGGCTCCGGTCCCGAAATAACAACCAACTGCGCCATATTTGTCAGCATAATGGCAATCAGGAGAACCACCAGTTGAAAAGCTGCCTTTCCGTTTATCCCATATATCGGCACTATCGTACTCAGCATAAAATCATTGAGCAGCAGAAATACCAGACTTTCCCAGTGAAAAAATCCCACAGAAAACAGGAGCAGCAATCCCATCAGGAAAATAATCATATGAATTCCCACACGGAAATAATATGTCAGCCTGACAGACCGCGCTCTTTCTCCTTCCGTCTGCGGACAAAGATAACGCATCTTGCGCAGTCTGATGGGGTGTTCCATCACCGATACCATGACAATACAGATTGGCAGAAACATACCGATTGACAGTAAAGCATCCGTCAGTTGAAAATTTTCTCCCGCTATGGAAGCAGACATAGAAAACATCATAACAAATGCTGCATACATGCAGTTCCAGACCGCTTTATTTTCCTTCGCTCCTTCTTTTATTTTTTTCCAGCTCCAATCTGCCATATATTCCCGAAACATGCTTCTTTTCATAATGCCCTTCCTTTCCACCCATGGGTACGAGTGCGTACTGTCTTTTCAAGTGTGTACTGTCTTTTCAGGTTCGTACTGTCTTTTCAGGTCCGTACTGTCTTTTCAGGTCCGTACTGTCTTTTCAGGTCCGTACCCTTCTACTTTTTTCTTTCGTACAGGTACATAAACTCCTCAATGGAGGGATAGGTTACGGTAAGTTCCCTGTCGTATTCCCGGAATTTATGATGCCGCACAAGCGCTCTCGTTCCCATCTGCCTCTGCTCGATGCCAAGCACGCTGTCGCCCAGCAGTTTTATTTTATAATTTTCTCCCGCCACAATACGGTATTTTTCCCGGAAGCTTTCCATATCCCCCGCATATAAAATCTGTCCTTCCTGCAGATAAATCAGATAATCCGCCAGTCTGTCCAAATCCTCCGTCATGTGTGTCGCCAGAAGCACCGTATGCTCCCCATCCATGACAAACTCCTGTATCTTTTTCAAAAACGCAGCCCGAAACTGCGGGTCAAAATTGGCAGTGGGTTCATCCAGAAACAAATACTTTGGATGGCACGCCAGTGCAAAGGCAAACTGGCTTTTTAATTTCTGTCCTTTCGACAGCTTTCGGAATTTCTCCTTTTTTTCTAATTGAAACTCCTGCAGCAGGTCTTCATACTCTTTCGCATCAAATTTGCTGTAATAGGCTCCGTACAGCATGCCGTTCTCCCAAAGGGAATATGTTCCATCAAACAATTCTTCTACCAGAACCGTGCCGATTTCATCATGAATTTCCTTTTCCTGTTCCGGGTAATGCATGCCGTCTATCTCCAATTTTCCCTGCCTCATCCGGTACAGCCCCAGCAAAAGGTGCATGAGCGTCGTCTTTCCGGCACCGTTTCTTCCCACCAGCCCGCAAATATAGCCGTCCGGAATGGAAAATGAAATATTTTTCATTTGAAAAGAACCCTGATGTCTTCCCACATCTTCCATCACAATCATTTCCGCACCTCCTGCGCATCTCTGTCTATTATCCGTGCACCACTATACATTATCAGTGTATCTCTGTGCATTATCTTTGTATTACTATACAATATCTCTGTACTTCTACATAGTATCTCTGTGTATTGTCTGTATATATCTATATATACACTAAATACACAGCTTTGTCAACCTATTTTAAAATAAAAAAGCCGGGACTGTTTAAGTCCCGGATGATACTTCGTTTCAAAGGGTAAAACCCAATATCAGCAAACCGCCCACCGCCTGCCAGACTGTCATACTTTCCCCTAAAACCGTAACGGAAATCACAACAGCCACCAAAGGGTCAATATAACTTAAAGTTGTGAGTGATACTGTAGTATATTTTCATATGAGATATCGTTTTGCCATTGCCTCTATAATTTCATTATTTAATGTCGTCTGCCCTGTTTCAAATGTAAGAATTAATCTTTCTCCCGGAAAAATTCCGTTTTTCTCATATAACTCGATTTTCTTAACAGCCTTTTGCGCATATACAACATCATCCATCATACCATTGTGCTCCCAATACATTTCCTGTCTGCTTTTGGGCGATAAAAAAGTAAAATCAGGATATATAACACCATACCCTTTTAGCAGCAACAGATATTCATACTTGTATGGAATGCCGTGATAATAGAAATAGTCCGCCAATATCTTTTCTGACTTAGAGCGGACACGCTCTCCTTTTTGTGTATAGATTTCTATTGTATTATCCTGAAATCCCTTGCCTACATACTCTTTCTCCTGCCAATCTTTCAATTTGTCCTGCCATGTCTGTTCTATCGGTACAATCAATTTTTGTTTTGCCGCATGTTCCCCATAAAAACACTTTTCAACCTCATCATCCTCATAATCCTTAATGATATTCTCGATCTGTTTCAATCTTTTCTGTATAAGTTGCAGTACTTTGGAATTGTATTCCTTTTGCGCCAGTTTCTGGGCAATCTCCTTATCCTGCTTCCTTATGTAATTCCCCACCTTATCTCCTTCCTGACACCTATAATACCGCGGATACCCCTTGTCAACCGATACCCTCAAGGTTCCCTCCGGTAAATTTTTCATCTGGCAAATACTTTTTTCCATAAGGTCTTCCAATCTCTTTTTCTCTTCCTTTAAAATGCTTTTTAATCCAGCCATGCTCCCTCTTTCTTTCTACAATTTTGACTCTGTCTACTTTTTACACTTTCTATCAAATACAATTTCTTACTTTTCCACTTTCTTTTGACTCTACCTGTTGTTTTATATCATGAAGTCAAACTGGCATTTCTCAAATTTCTATTCTCTTTGACTCTATTCATTATTCTTTCCCTCTGGGTCAAACTAATTTTTCTCTTTCTTCTATTTTCTTTGACTCAATACGTTGTTTCTTCCCTCAAGGTCAAACTGGCTTCCGACTCCTTTCCTTTTTCTTTGACTCTGTACCTTGTTTCTTTCCTCAAGGTCAAACTGGCTTCCGACTCCTTTCCTTTTTCTTTGACTCTGTACCTTGTTTCTTTCCTCAAGGTCAAACTGGCTTCCGACTCCTTTCCTTTTTCTTTGACTCTGTACCTTGTTTCTTTCCTCAAGGTCAAACTGGCTTCCGACTCCTTTCCTTTTTCTTTGACCCTGTACGTTGTTTCTTTCCTCAAGGTCAAACTGACTCCCGACTCCTTTCCTTTTTCTTTGACTCTGTACCTTGTTTCTTCCCTCAAGGTCAAATTCACGCTCTAATACATAATGAAAGAGTGGCGAACCATAAAATTTGGAAATAAAAAACTACTGAAAATATAAGATAATAACTAATAAAAGAATAAAACTAAGACATTAGATTTGAAAAAATCCCGGAAACAAATGTTTCCGGGATATGATTTTGAAGTGATAAATGATTATCTCTTTGATAATTCCGACCCTTGAAAAATAAGGCTTTTCAAGGATTTTGTCAGTTACCCGTGTGTTACTCAAACTCCTCGGAGAGTTCTCCCGTTGTTTTATTATAACACACCCGTCCGGAACTTACACCTCAATGATGCGAACATGCTCCGGCTGACCGGACAGGAAAATTCCGTCGATAGTCTCAAGCATTTTCTTTCCCTCTACTGTGTGAATTGCCTTGATATAATACGACTGTCCTCTCACTGCACGTCCGCAGATGCTTTCATTGCCCCATGATGCAGAACGACGGAGATTCAGAGCACCATCACAATCAACGATCGCTCTTGTGGTCTTTTCCGGATAGATTGTATCAGAATCGGACACCTGTTCCTCTGTTTTTCTTTCATCGTCTCCGGATGTCTCCTGCCCTGCTGCATCGTCTCCATCACCGGAGGTCTGCTGTCCGTTCTCCTGCTCGCTATTTGCCCCATTCTGCCCGTTTTCCGGTTCTACTGGTGTATTTCCTCCAGTGCCTCCGTTTTCGTCGTCTGTGGACGCTCCTGCGTTGCCCTGCTGCCCCTCTGCATCCTTTTCATCGGTGAGGGTTGTTGCTGCTTTGAGTTCCTCTGCGGTCATCGTGCCGACCTTGTTCCCGTCTGCATTGTAGGTGTTCACGCTACCGTCGGGATTTGTCTCCAGTGCTCCCTCCGGAACATTGTCCGTGAGTGAGCCGATGACGTTTCCGTTTTCATCCCACACAACCAGTTCCTCGTTTTTTGCTGCTGCTTTCAACGCTCCCTCGATTGTCTTGTATTCCTTGCAGTCCTCTTTTTTGAACTCCGTTCCTTTGCCTAAATAGTATAACATGTTTTCGCCCTCCTCTGCTACTTTTTGAGATATTTGCTCGACGCAAATCCCACCACGTTTTTATATGCTACATACAACCACTTCACTCCGGACACATCCGTGTAATATCCATAACACTGACACGTCTCTCCGCTCTGCATTGTCGTCAAGACTTTCTTGTCTTTTCCTGTTCCTGCTCCCGACCGTAGATTCAACGCTCCTGCTCCCGTTACCTTGTACGTTCCTGCAAGGCTCTTGTTGAACCCTTTTGCGGTCTCCAGTTTCACGTTGCTATTGATTGGAACTGTCTGCGATGCACCTCCTCCGGATGCCTTTGCTCCATTGGTGAGGTTCGTCGCCACATGAGCACCATCGTTCAACAGAATGTCGCCCTCAAGCAAATACGCATCTGATGTCAGATATTTTTTATCTGTCAGCACCTCGAATCCTGCTGCCTTGAGTGCTGCCCGCAGGTTTCCGGTATAACATGCAGTGCTCACATTTTTCAGTTTCTCATTTTTCAGTCTATATCCTGCACCTTTTACGATTGCAGCAACACCGGACGAACAGTCAGCCTCGCACGGAACTGTGATTTGAGCAGGGTCGAAATTTGAATCCGCAAGGTTCGTCCAAAATGTTCCCCTGTGCGACTGACAATATCCGACCATATTGTTGACTGCTGCTGCCTTTGCCATCTGTGCAATGAGTTTTCTCGTTGCTGCATCCGGATGACGGAGAACGCATTTCCACGGTCTGTTATACCAGTTTATAACCTGCCACTCTGTTCCCGTCTGATCTCCGGCTTTTCCTCCGGAATATTTTCCTCTCTCGTCGTGTCCGCAATTTGAAATCATTTCTTTTCCTCCTTTTGTTTCTTATCTCCGGAATCATCTATCACTGACATAATGAATATAAAAGCCAGTATGAACGGAACTCCTATCCATATCACCGCCACCAATACCGACAAAATGAAAAATGTCAGTTTGACCATGATTCTGTCCTGTTTCGTTTCCTGTTCCTCGCAGTATTCCGGAAACAACTCTTTTTCCCGCTCCTCTTTTTCGGACTGCCTTTCAAGCATCCAAAAAATAACAAACGTCAAAACGAATGTAACTGCTGCCCCGATGATGTACACCGTCACCATCGTGCTCCAGTGCTGTGACATGAAAATCTCAATTTCACTCACTGCCCTCACCTGCCTCGTTCTCAATGAGTTTCTGCACCGCCTCATTGCTGTCAAGCATCGTTCTCATTTGCTCAAGAGCCTCGTCCACCATCATGCTGAACATGTCGAATGTGATGACCTTTGCAAGCCACTCAAACCTTGCCACAAACATGTCGTACACATACCGGAGTTTGAGTTTCCCTGTTCCTGCTCCCAGTTCCTTTTCTGCTTTTGTCACCGCATACAAGAGCCACTCTCTGACCTTGTTCAACTGCTTATCAGATGGCATTTTCACAAAAGAATAAATTGCGTACCCGATAGAGCCTCCCACTGCTGCTATTGCCACGATAACAAACCAATTTTCAACGATGAATTTCATCCCTGCACCTCCTCATTATTGTCTGCATTGATGTCATCCGGTTCGTTCTCGTGCTGTTTTCCTGTATCTTTCTTTGTAACCGTCTTTACTGACTTAATGAGTGCCATTGCACCGCCCTCCACTGACAGGAATCGAAATACATTCTCTGTCAATGTTGATGGTTCAGCACCCACTCTCACAAACACTATAATCGCCACAACTGTGTAGATAAATGCTGCAAGAATCATACAGATAACAACACGATTCATGAACTGACCGGAGACTTTGTTTTTCCGCTTTGCTGCCCGCTGTTCTATCCGGTACAATTTTCTTTTATGCCGGAAATACATGCGACGCTCTGCGTTCGTCATCCTGTTTTTGTTCACTTGTTGCCTCCTTTATGTGGTTGATTCTTGCCTGTTCCCGCCCTCCTGTTATTGGTCGGTCTTAATATTCAAATTCATCCCGTCCAGTCTCTTGTGATACGATTTCAATGACTGCTCAACTATGAGAACCCTGTCGTGTAAATCCTGCACCTCTGCCCGTGTCTCTTTGTAGTCACGTTTGATGTCTTTGACATCGTCGGCAATGTTCTCCAGTTTTGTCATCATGAGTGTGTTCGCTGTCGCACGTTCCTCCGTCTCCTGCTCTGCATCCTTTTTGTCATTCCGCTTTTTATTGGAAATCCCGAAAAAGATTGCAAATGCGACGGAAATCCCGCTCAACAACAATGAGAGTTCAATCGTCACTCGGCTGCTCCTTTCCGAACGCTCCCACGTCGTCGGTGTCGCAGTATCTTCTCATGTGGTACTCAAGGACATCCAGTTTCCCGTCTGCCTCATTGACCATGTTCCGGAGTTCCTCTTTGACCCCCTCCTCCACTTTTGAGCGTTCAATCATTTCTTGCTGCTTTTTCACGATTCCGGACAACTCCTCCGTTATCTCGCACAACCGTGATATTATTTCAAGCGGTGTCATTTTGCCTCACCACCGGAATATTTTTCTCCCGTGATGTATTCATATTCCTCCGCTGAAATACTTCCTTTTGTGACACGCTCTGCGATCTGTTCCTCGGTGAGAGTGCCTTTCTTGTACATTCTTTTCAGGCTTTCGACAAGCATTTTCATATTAAATCAACCCCTCCTCAATCAACTGTTGTGTGTATTCGTCGATGACTGCATCTTTCTGAAACTGTGTCACGGATTCAACGATTCCTGTTGTGTTGGATGCAACAACCTCCTGCATGAGCATCAATCTGTCATATTCCTCCCGTGACATTTCACGCTCCTCTCGCTGCCATCCGGTGATTTTCTTTCCGTCTGCATCCTCTTTCGTTGCTTTCTTGATATTGCGTCTCTGATATACCGTTGTCGGTGACGCTGTTGTGTCGAACTTCTCCGGCTGTTCTGCCTCTGTTCCGAACACTTCTCTCCATTCTTTCATGTTTTTCTCGCTCCTTTCGCTTTGAATGTTTGCTAACTATTTTCTTTAATTTCTTAACATTCACATAAGGCTTGACCCTTTGCAGGTACATGTCGTATGTGTCTGTATTGCTCAAGTAACCCATGTATGACAGAATTGCGGTTGCATCGTACCATGTGATTTTCTCTTTCTTTGCGACACGGTTGACTTTCCGTGTGCAACTCAACATGATGCTTTCCCGCAGAATCGTCTTGTCGTGATAGAACTGGAATCCCATGAAATCGAGTGGTCTCCCTTTTCTCTTTCCGGTCTTTTTCTCTGTGTAATCGAACCGGAACACCTGCCAGTTTCCTTTCATCTGCAAGTTGAACTTTTCTCTCAAGAATCTCTCAATCTCCTGCTGCATCCTGTGGAGTTCCTTTTTGTTCTTTCCGAACACCACCATATCATCCATATACCGGATATAATGCACCGCTTTCAACTGTTCTTTGATGAAATGGTCGAGAGGCTGCAACATGAAATTTGACAACCACTGCGATGTGTAAAACCCTAAAGGCAACCCGACCTCGCTCCCGTCAATTATCAGTTCGAGGATGTACAACATTCTCTCGTCTCTGATTTTCTTCTTGAGCCACGCTTTCAAGACATCATGGTCAACACTCTCGAAAAAGTGTCGAATATCCATCTTGAGAACATATTTGCAGTTCTTTTTGTCTCGCTGAATCCACCTCTCGATGTACTTTTTCCCATAATGAGCACCCCTGTTCGGTACGCTCCCACACGAGAACTCATACATCCCTTTCATAAAAATGTCATAACACGCAGAGACGACAATGTGGTGAATCACCTGCTCATAATTGTATCGAGGTTTCTCAATCATTCTCACTTTTCTGCTCGTTCCCTCGTTGATGCAGACTTTCCCGTGTCTTGATGGTTTCCATGCCTTTTCCGGATGCGGTACGTCGTACCCCTCCGGTGCAGTGTTCTCAAGTTGCTCGACGACGTTCTTGACATGTCTCTGAATGTTGGTCGGCTCTAATATCACCGCAACGTCCGGACGCTCTGTCTTGCCCTTTGCTGCTTTATGAAATTTTTGCTCAACATTGCTATGTTCTAACATAGGCTTGTACAGGTTATTGACGGATTTATTTCCCATCTTTCTTATCACCTCAAGGTCTTTCTGATATTCTTACTCGACCCTGCCTGCATCGGTATTATTTCCACTGGTTAGGTGTATTTCAACACCCTGCGGTGTAGGAAAAAGGTGTGCTTTTGGTTAAATGCTCCATAATTTGATAAGATTGGCTCGCCACGATGTTCGTGTTCACGTTCGTCGCAGGGTTGTTCACATTCCAGTACGACAAACCGCACTTCGACCCGTTGCCACGGTTGCCACCGAACAGGGCAAGGACACACACCGATTCCCCTGTCATGTCAAGGTCATCTTTTTGTCATGTCGGAGATTCTATCACAATTTTTTCTGTTTGTGTCGGATGTGCCTCCCGTTTCCATCATCGTGGAAAATCCTTGTCATACCGGACACCTCGGAGGGTAAACCCTCCGAACCTCCCTTTTTATTGCGGGGGAGTATCTCCCCCGTTCCCCCTCGCTGCTTACGCAGCAGCAACAGGCGGTTTACAAGAAAGGCTCGCCACGATGGACGTGCGCACGGCCGTCGCAGGGTAGTTCACATACCAGCACGACAAACCGCACTTCGACCCGTCGCCACGGTTGCCACCGAACAGGGCAACTGCAACGATCGTATTGTTGAACCATAACCCATCACATTCGTATGTGGTCTCACTTCCGGATGCAACTGTCGGGATTCTTCCGATGTCGGATGCCATTTCCATTCTTGAACAGTAGCCTCCGGATGTTCCGGACGGTGTCAGTCCTGTGTTTGTGTACCCCGCACCTGTTGAGTTGTACGGAGGAACTGCTTTCACATGATACACTCCGTTGATAAGCAGCAGACCTCTCAAACGTTTCCAGTAGTTCGCAAAGAAGTTCTCGCAGTAAAATACTTTGACTGCCTGTGTGGTCGATGTATAACCGAAAAACTGTCCTTTTCCGTTGAGTGTTCCGGTCTGCAAGAAATTGTCGGACTGACTGTTTCCATTTCCAAACTTGCCCTGCGAGTTGGTGCTGCATGTAATCATCGTACACATTTCATACATGAGGTTGATTTCAGAAAATGACTGTTTATCCCATCTGTCACCGTTCTGCTTTGCTGCGGTCGTCTCCTGCTCGTCTGTCATGGACGCTGTCGGTGTGAGACCGGAGAGCGAACGCATCCTGTTGTTGACAACCGAACCCTCGTACATCGGGAAATATGTCACGGGCAGGACATTTCCGTCTGCGTCGGTGTGTGCGTATGCTTTGTATGTGTCATCGTACTGCTCCTCACAGAACACAACAAAATGATAATTGTTCTGTGTCCATCTCTTGACCCAAATCAGAGGAATCTCGGACATTGCATTTCCACCGTATGATGTTTTTGTGATGTCCGATGCTCCTCCGTTCAGCTTGAGAGCATGGTTTTCATGATTCAGTTCATAGTCAACCGTTCCGTCAGTTCTTACCATGACCGGACGGTTTTTCTTTACGAACCAAATATCTCCCCAGTCTCCATAATCGAACCCGCCTCCTGCGAAATTCATTCCTGCGGGTGTCATTCCAACCGCATCATAAAGATATTTGACACGGGTTGCCGGATTGCTGTCGAGGAGGTTGATTCTCATTCCGTATCTTTTCGGTTTTGCTTTTGCGTCCTCGATAATTTTCTTTGTGTTGGAAAGAATCTCCTGCGACGTGGATTCTTTCGCCATGAATATTCTGTCACCTGCTGCCATTATTCACTTGCCTCCTTTGTGATTTCCTCAAAATACAACGTACCGTTTGAGATACCCATTCGATACTTGATTTGTGTCGCATCGTCCTCCAGTTCGACAGTCGTTGCCAGTGCTTTCATTTCTGCAAGCAACTCCGTTCCCTTTTTGACCATGTCGTCATAGTACGTTTTTGCATCTTTGTCCATTCCGGTCTTGATTTCTCTGACCTCCTCGATGTCAAATGCGACAGGGAGGCTCATGAACTCGGTCGAACCGTTACCGATTCGGATGATTCTGTGACCGCTTGTCGTGGTTTCGAGACCCAGTTCTCCATCATCGAGAACCCTCTTGCTCTCCGTCCACTCTGCGGTCGTTCCCTTTTTCAGAGTGATTGTTGCTGTTGCCATTCTTTTTCACCTCTTTCTCAAATTGTGTGTGACGTTCCTGCGATATACTTGTCATAATCGGTCGTGAACGGTGTTCCTCCCTTGACAAGCAGGAGGTCGGTTGATTTTGGTGTTCCTCCATCCACATTGATGTTAATGTCCGTCTCAAGTTCTCTGATGCGTTCATAATAGTCTTTGACTGCTGCCAGTATCGCATCAAGACCGGACTGACTGATGATGATTTTGTTTGCCTCCTCGGTCGCTGTCAGACATTTCTTTGTCTGCTCGATTGCTGCCTCCATCGCCTCGACGCATTTTGCGATCGCCTTTGCGGTGTCATCCTCTCTCCGGCTCTCTTTGATTTCTCTTGCCTTTTCAGCAGCCTCTCTCAACCGCTCCTGTGCCTGTCTGACCGCCTCTGCTGCATCAATGGTGTTCTGTGTGTCCTGTGCGATTTGCAGAGCCTCTCTCGCTGCTGCAATGGTGTTCTCCAGTCTTGTGTATTCTCCGGAGTGAATGATTTCCGATTCATCCCGCTGTGACGGAAAAATCTCCATCTCAAACGTCGCACTCGTCAGCAATGCACCATTTTGATACAACTGCACCTCACACAACGCTGTTCCGTGAACCTGCAACATGCCTCTTGTGAGAGGAATGAGAGCCTCATTTCCGGACTTTTCTCCATCGTTGTGAACGTGTGTCTTGTCTGGTTTGGTCATGTTGATAATGACCTCCACATTGTCCGGTATCTCATACACGACACCGTCCTCCATGAGTGTCACTCCGATGTACCGTGTTCCCATGTCCATCTGTTTCGCTGCGACTGCAAAATGCTGTGTGTCTCCATACAAATCCACTTTGATGTGTCTAATGATTTCCAATTTTCTCACCTCCTCATGACAATTCTTGCTCGGTTCTCTGAACCTCCTCGAATGACAGTCTTGTGTTTGCCAGTTCGACCTTGTTCTTTTCTTTCGTCAACGGGTATTCATAGAATTTCACAATCCTGTGGCTCTCACGGATTCCCGTTGACTTGGAGATCAGCAGCACCGTGTCTCCCAGTGCTATACTGAACACCTCTTTGTACCCCGTGAATTTGAACTCTGCTGTGTACCGTGTTTTCGTTATTGTCTTGCTCAACGAGTTCCCCGTCATATATGCCTTAAAATGGCGACTGTACCCGTCCAGTGTAAGGACAACACCTTTCTGCAACTCTGCATTGAAATCACTGACATGTTTTTGAACCTCGTCTCTGTCTTTTCCTCTGAACAGGACTGTCACTGTCAGTCCGGACAATGGTGTGTATGTTTCGGATTCCGACGGTATCAATGCCCCGTCGAACATCTCCACCGTCACCCCCGTCTGTGGAGGCTCGAAATCAACTGTCAACTGCTTTGCATCGAATGACCGAATGTCTATGCTGTCAATTTTCATGTCCTCACCTCCGTTTTTTTGTTGCTATTGCAAGATTATCACTGACCTTTTCGGTCGTTCTGCTTGCCACTTCGTCTCCGTCAATATAGTTGTGAACCTCGATAAAAGCGTTCACATTTTGATTGATCGCTTTCAGCTTTCGGTCAAGCATTGAGTTCAATTCTGTGTAGAACTCTGCAAGTGGCAAGATTGCCTCTGCTCCTGCCTCTCCTCCGACCATGAACCTCGTTCCATTCATTCCGAACACTGTCGGACTTGTCATTATTCCTCCTGTTTTGTACCATTCAACACCGAATGACGGTACAGATGGAGGGTTCAGACTGAACGAACCGGATATACTAAAATGTGGCATTTTCAAATGTGGCAATGACCACTCAAAATTGAAAAATCCCTTGATTCTGTCGATAGCATTTGAGACCGCTGTCTTTGCGGATTCCATCTTTTCGCTGAATTTTGCTCGTATGCTCTCCATGACTGAACCGACCGTTGAAAGAGCACCGTTCAATTTTGTCGAGAAAGATGACTTAATGCTGTCGAGTTTTCCACCTGTCAACGTGTTCGCTGTGGACATGAGTGAGTTCATTGTGTCCTTGATGCCCGTGAATGTAGCCGACACAATTCCTTTCATGCCCCCGCCTTTTTCGTTATAGGCAGATTTCATATTTTCCAGTTTTGTGGAAACATTGGTCTTTGCGGTCTCCATGAGATTCGTCGCTGTGTCCTTGATGTTTGTAAACCTCGTTGACCATCCCTGTTTTACGCTCTCGACCTTGTTTGTAAAATCGTTCTTGAGTGACAGGAGTTTGTTGCTCGCATCTGTGTTCCACTGCTGCATCGTCGTTGAAATCGTCGATTTCATGTGAGACCATCCGGTTGACACATAGGACTGTATTCCGGAAATCTTCGTCGTGAAATCGGTTCTGATTTCCGTCAGTTTATTTGATGCGTTTGTTTTCCACTCGGTCATCTTGGATGTGACCGTCGTTTTCATATTCTCCCAACCCTCGGAGACTTTCGTCTTGATTTCCGATGTCTTTTCAGAGAATTTTGTCTTGATTTCTGTCAGTTTTCCTCCCGACAGATTATCAACGAACGTGAATCCGGCTGTGTAATAGCCTTTGATTCCCTCCCATCCTGCTGCAACTACTCCTTTAATACCGCCCCCGTTTTCCTCATAGGCGGTTTTCATGTTCCCCAGTTTCTCCTTTGCGGTGTCAACTGCTGCCCCCATGAACTTTGTGACAGTATTTTTCACCGCTGAAAACGTCTTTGTCGCTGCTTGTCCGACTGCACTATTCGCAACCGAATCTTTTATCTCGTTCACCTTATTCGTGACCGCCTCTTTTGCTTTCGAGAACGCTCCCGTTATGGTTTCTTTGATTGCGTTGAATTTCTCCTTGACGTTACTCCACAACTCGGATAATTTTTCTTTGACCTTATCCCAGTTTTTATATAAAGCGATTCCTGCTGCGATCAGTCCTGCAATCAGTGTCACAATTAAAATAATCGGACACAGATTCATGACTGCATTGAGGGCGGTCTGTGCCACCGTCATTCCTCCAGTCACTCCGGTCGCTGTCGCTGTTGCTGCGGTATGTGCTGCCTCCGCTGCTGCCCCTGCTGTGTCTGCTGCTGTTCCTGCTGCGGTTGCTGCTGTCTTGGCTGTTATCTTTGCGATGATTCCTCCGACAAACGATGCAAACTGTTGACCCGTTTTCACCGTCGTCGATATTCCCTGTGCTACTTTTCCGAATCCGATTGCTAAAGGACCCACCGCAGCCACCACAAGACCGACCTTGATGATTGTCTGCTGTTGCCCCTCGTCAAGAGAGGTGAACCACTTTGTCAGTTCTTGAATCTTTGTCGTCACCTTTTCGATGACTGGTGCTGCTGCGGTCTGTGCTGTTGTCGCCAGTGTTGACAATGCCAGTTTTGCATTGTTCATCGCTATTGTTGCATTATCAATCGGGTCGAGTGTTCCGTTGTATGTGTCCTCGACCGTCGTTCCATATTCCGACATTGAGGATGACAGGCTTGTGAGGTCAATTCTGTTCTCTCGGATTGCTGTCGCCATTTCAGCAGCACCCTTTTTTCCGAACAATTCTGTCGCAATCTGTAAAGCCTCTGTGTCCGTCTTTGCGTTCTTAATGCTGCCGATTGTCTCCTCCAGTGCGACATCCATCGACTTTCCCTCGGCTGTTGCGTTCTGCAATGCCTTTTTCAGTCCTGCCAGTGCTGTCGTAGAATCAACACCGTTCGCATCGAATTGAGCCATCAAATTGATTGCTTGTGGTAATGACAACCCCATCTCTTTGAACGCTGAATTGTTATCCAGTACATAACTTTCGAGTTTGTCAACGGAAATTCCTGTCTCCTGTGCTTTTGATGTCAGCAATCCCAACAGATTCCCCGTCTGTGATGTGTCTATGTTCCACGCTTTCATGATTTTGTCCACTTGGTCAACAGACTGTGTCACATTCGTTCCGTTTATGCTCGAAAACTGAATGAATTGCGTTGACAGGCTCTCCAGTTCCTCTCCTGTCGAATGAAATCTCGTGTTTACTTCACCGATAGCCTCTCCGACCGTTGACATGTCCTCCGGCATACTTCCGAAAACATTGTCCGCAGATGCGGTCAATCCCTCCAGTGCCTCTCCGGTCGCTCCGGTCTTTGTCACTATCGTGTCATATCCCTCGTCGAGTTCCTTGAACGCTGCGATTGATGCTGCTCCTATTGCAGCAATTCCCGCAGAAACGACTGACATTTTCTTTCCGAAACTCTCCATCTTTTGTCCTGCTTTGTCACAACCGCTTGCAAATTCATTCAGTTTATGATTTTTCAGTTCCTTGTTTACTTTTTCGAGTTCAGATTCCATCTCGACGAGTGATGCTTTTGATGCGTTCGTCTTTGTGGTCTGATTTGCAAGAGCAGTCTCCGTCTTTCCGATTGCTGTCTCGTTTGCCTTAAATTCCTGCTCCAGTTTGTCGAGTTCCTCTTTCAGTGCCTTTGACTGCTCTGAATTTGCTCCGGTCGCCTTTGTTGAATCCTCATAGGCTTTCTTTGCTGCCTCGACCTTTGTTTTCAATTCCTCCTGCTTTGTCTTTTGGTCTGAAAGTTTCTGTGTGAGTTTTGCTTGTTGCTCACTGTTTAATTGAACGATATTCTTTTGCAGAGTGATTTTTTGAGTGAGGCTCTCGGCTTTCGCCTTGAGTTGGTCTGCTGCCGAACCGAACGCTTTTGCTTGCGTCTGTGCCAGTTTGAACTCACTGGATAACACTTTCATCTGTGACGCAGCGGATTTCATTTGTGACTGATAATCAGACGAATTTGCTGAAATCTTCACGCTTGTATGTGCCATCGGTTCTCCTCCTCTCTGTGTTATGTGTTCTCGTTCACCGTTTCAAGTTCAAATTTCAGATATTTCAGCAGTTCAATGATATTTTCTTTCATGCACTGCCCGTATGATTCCCGCATGAGCCGAATCGCAATTTTTGTCACACGGTCAACGATTTCTCCGCATATCTTCCATGTGTTCTGTTCTTCCTGCTCCTCGTCCTCATACCCATTCTCACGGTCATATTCGTCGAACGCAGATGTCTCTCTTTCGATTGGCTCTGTCTCGACAATGTTCAGCAACGCATCGGAAACAATATCCTGCATGATGAAATGAATCCCCTTTGATGCTGTCAGAAATTCAATGACATCCACCTCACCCAGTTCATCGAGAGACATCCTGTTTCCGAATATCTCTTGAATAATTCTTTTGTTGAAAAACAGTGCATCCGTTATTTTGTCCGAACCGTTTTTCTCCATGAGTGCAGCATATTTCTTGTACTGCTCAACCGTTATGTTATTGATGAATACTTTTCCTGTGCTGCAAGTGATTGTTATTTCCGGAATCACTTGCCACTCTGAAAATTTTTCATCATCTTGTCCATTCTCTTGTTCATTTCCTCTGCGATTCCCATGTCAATCATGTTGAACTCGATGACGATTCCTGCTGCATCCAGTCCGCTCTCTGCGTCCTTTAACTCGTCAACCGTGAACTGATTTCCGTATGCTTTGCAGATGAACAACATCATCGCCTCAATTTCCTGTCGTGAGTATCTTTTTGACGCTCTCTCGGATGTCGCAGCGTCAATCTGTTCTGCAAGTTCGAGATATTCCATGTAAGTGTCCGCAGACATTTTCTCCATTTTGAACTCTTTATGATTCACGATAATTTTTCTATTCATTGAATTATCCTCCTGTTATATCCTCTCTTGTTTTACGCTGCTGCGTCCGGTGTTTCCTGCACTTTTGAGAACCAGTCTTTGATTGCTGTTGCTGCATCCGTGTCCTCTGCTACAAGGTTGGATTCATCAACAGATACCTCATACAGATTGTCGATGCTACGCTCGTAGAAACTGCCCTTGATGCTCTTGGTTGTAGGTGACAGTTTTCCCTCTTTAGTGCTTGCCTCCTCGCTGATACCCTCTGCAAACTTTCCGACATAAAGCCACTTGAACTCATATTTCCCGTTGAGTTTTCTTTCTCTCCATCCGACAGCGACCTCCGGTGCTCTGTCGTCAGATGACTTTCTCAAGAATCCTTTCTCGTACAACTGCCCGAACAGAATCACTCTGTCCTGCGGTGCAAGAGCATTGATCTCCAGTTCGACATCTGTTCCCTCGTATGAGGTGATGACCTCCTCGGTGTTATCGTCGGAGTAGATTTTCTCACTTGTCCACTTTTCATCAATTTTCGCTTTGATTGCCCTCGCTAATTTCACCGGAGTTCCGGCTGCGTATGCTGTTGCAGTATTGCTCTGCACCAGTGCGATGTAGAAATCTTTCAGACCGCAAGTTCTACTCCTTACAATCTGCTGTGTGGTTTCATTTACCTGTGTTACTGTTTCGCTCATGATTTTTCCTCGCTTTCATAATATTTTGTGAATCGCTGTGCTTTCATATAGATTCCATCTTCCGGTTTTGAATCGTCTCCGTTTCTCCCCTCGAATGAGAACCCATTCTCTTTCATGAGAGACTTGATTTCCCTTGCCAGTTCCACCTCGTCCTCCTTTGAGAAAATGGTGATTTGCAAGGAAAGTGTCACTCCCTCCGCATCATCATCCGAAAAATTGTCATCGGTTTCGCCCAAATCCCACAATGTCACATGACATTTGTTGAGGTCTTTGTCATACCACCCCTGCATCACGGTGATTCCTCTGTCCTCTATCGGCTTGAGTGCGTCTGATGCGTCTTTTATAATGTCCGGACTGCTGTCCATGCTTATCACCCCAGCGGAACGATGCTGCCATTTGCAAGTAAAGTGTCGCCACCCTCTCCATCGGGGAGGTCAAGTTTGCGTCGTGCCTCATTCGGTTTCATGATTGAGCCACTGACACCGTTTTTCAGGTATTCCATTTGTGTCTTTGAATCTGTCCGGAAAAGAACTTTTTCATTGTATTTGTAATAAAAACCGTCATCCTGTTCCTCGTCCGTCAGCATTTTATAGTTGATTTCTTCCTCATACTGCTTGATGACGAACAGTTCTGTATCAACGTAAAAAGACAACTGCTGCAACTCACTGTTCGCATAGGACGACTTTGAATAGTCGTTGATTTGATTCGGTTTCACACCGAACGCTGCTGCGATCTGCAATGCAGTGTATTTTTTCAATTCAAAGAACTGTGAATCTGACAATTTGATGTCGAGTGGTGTCAGTTTCATCCCCAACGGTACGGGAATGATTTTCCCTGTGTTCCTCGCTCCGCTGCCAAAATCCTCGAACGACTTCACAAGTGCCTCTTTCGCTTTATCATTCAACTCTCCCGTATATTCAAGCGTCGCTTTTGCTGTCAGTCCGCTCTCATATAGGCTGTTCATATATCTCTGTGACGCTGATGCTCCGGAAATCGTGTCACGGAGAATCTGCTGAACTGGTAAACCTGTTACACCGTCAAAACTGAATGATGTTTTGAAGTGCATGACCTCGCTTGTGTCGAAAACGTATTGTCTGCCGGAGGTCGGGTCTGTGTAGACATACCACAATCGTCCTTTTCCTGCGAATATGCCTGCATCATCCACAACAATCTGAACACAATTCGACTGCATCACCCACAAGTCAAGAATTTTGACCTCTCCTCCGTATTTCTTCCGGATGAATTTCTTTCTCATGTACACATAAGCGTTTCCGTAATGATTCCGGTTGATTTCAACCGTGTTCCAAAATACGGTTGGTGTCATGAACGGGTTCGGTCTTTTGGTCAGTAGTTTCGAGGTGTCTGTCTGCTCTGCCTCGATAATTCCCTTGTCCGTTCTCTGATAGTATTTGATAGGCATTTTTGCAAGCGTTTCCGACAGCATCTTGAGACATGTGAAATATGTCACCTCTGATGTTGTCTTTCTTTTCCTGCTCAATCCCATACTTTCAAGGAACGACGGTGAGTTGAGCGTCATCACCCCTCCGGTCAATTCCGTTGAATCACTGACCTCCGGTGCAGTTTCGCCTTTCCACCAGTTCATCAACCTGTCTGCTATTTTTCTTAATGGGTTCATTCTTTCTCACCGCCTTTCCCCATGTATTTCTCATACATTTCAAGCCACTCATTCACGACCTCATTTGTGTCCGGCTTATACTCCTCTTTCATTGCTGCTTTCCATGCGTCGATGATTGCGTCAATCGGGTCGATTCTGTCCTCGTCGAGTGCCTTGTCGATTTTGATTTCACCGTAACTGTTCGAGATAGTCTTTGCATTTGCAATCGACCACGTCAGCAGTTCATCGAACGGAACAACCTTGCCTTTTCCGACTTCTGTTCCCTCAATCACGACGTTTCCTGCTTTTATCTCCAGTCTGAAATCAACTGTTGCGTCATTGAGTTCCTTTGCTGTCTGTGTAATTGCCACAGAATCGAATCCCAGTGCCTCAAGGTCTGACAGGAACGCAGATGCGTTGTGCGGGTCATAACACACAAGTTGAGGTTTCAAATCATTCTGTTTGATTAAATCCTCAAGGTACTTGATGATGTACTTGTAATCTGTCTTTATTCCTCCCAGTGTCTCCGTGACTGTCACGAGACCTTTTGAAATCCATACATCATACGGAACTTTGTCCGTCTTGATATGCTCGTCCACTCTGCTCGCAGGGATGAATGAATGAGTATGCACAAAATACTTTTTCACACCGTCAACCATGTACGGGATGACGATTGCGATGGATGTCAAGTCGCCTCCGGACGACAGGTCAACTCCGACATAGCACTTTGAGCCTCTGAAATCCTTGAGCGTTCGCAATGCTGCACATCGTTTCCATTCCTTGATGTCCTTGATATACAGTGCGTTTGACCACTGCATCCACATATTCAACTGCTTAACTAGGAAATCTCGCAAATCTTCCCCGCCCATATCACGGGCAGTGTTCGCAATCGGAACGAGATTCTCCAGTGCATCCTCGTCATATTCGAGAATCGGGTTTGCTTTTATCCAGTTCTCTTTTTTGTATAGGTCATCCGCTGTGTCCAACTGTGCTATATACACGAACTGACTGTCGTTCTCAAACACACCTTTCAGCAGATTGCAGCAATACTCATATAACTTGTAGCAAGGCGATTTCAAATCGAACCCTGCTGTTGTTATGACGGAGATCAGTGCGGATTTTAATTTCTTAATACCGCCCTCAAGCAGTTTGTACATCTGATTTGTCTTGTGAGCGTGGTATTCGTCAACGATTCCCAAATATGCACGGTGTCCGTCCAGTGACTTGGTGTCTCCGGATAATGCCTTGATTTCCGAATGTGTACAGAGACAATCTATCGTGTGATTATGCTCATGCACCTTGAACCACTCTGACAAATCCTCGTCGGAATTGATGAATTTTACAATTTCATCAAAAACAATGTTCGCTTGGTCTTGTTTTGTCGCAGTACAAAAGATTTTTCCGTATTTGTACCCGTCAAAATTGCCATAGTAACACGCTAAAATTCCGTTGATGAACGATTTTCCGTTCTGTCTGCCTAACTGCACATAGGACGTTCTGAACCGTCTGTGACCCTTTTCTTTCGTCCTCCACCCGTTCAATGACCCCAAAATGAAACACTGGAACGGGTACGCTGTCACATTCTCCTGTTCGTCACCCTCTGCGATCGTTAATTCTTCCGCAAAATTGATGATTTCCTCGGACTTTTCAACGTCGAAATAGAATCTGTATGGTGCTGCTTTTGCTTTTTCAAGGTCGTCAAGATGCCTTTGACATGCCAGTTTGACATATTCACCTGCAACGATGACACCTGCAACGACATCAAGAGCGTATTGTGTGCAACGGTCGGTCACTGTTGCCCCTGCTGTCATTTATGAACTCGCATACTTGGCGAATTTGTTCTCCGGTTTTGTTTCCTTTGCTTTCGGAACTACCAACCGACACCGACTGCTGACCGTCATTCCGAAATCCGATGCCCCCTGCCGACACTGTTTCATGCAGCGGTCTTGTATAATCATGAGACGCTCTCTCTCACCGTTCACAACCTCTCGTGTTCCGACCTGTACACGTTCCTTTTCTCCTGTGTCCGGATTCTCCTGCATCTCATAGACCGGAACATCTACCATCAACGGAGTTTCTCTGATTTTGTCCGTTATCTCGATGTATTGGTCTTGTGCAATCAGTAATCTCGCCAGTGCATCACAATCCACATTCGCAATGAGTTTGATTTCAAGCAATTCTTTTGACAATTTCCGGAATTTCTTTTTCTGTTCCGGTGTCAAATATGCCGGAGGCTTGACTTTGTCGTTCGGGGCGACCACCTCTGCATTTTTTCTCGCCTCAATCTCTGCTTTTGTGAGGTGTTTTTTTCCTTTCATGACCACCAAATCGGTCGGTTGTCTCTGTCCTGCCATGCAGCATCAACCCCCTTTCCGTCCAGTGTTCACGAGTTTCGTGTCACATTCTGACACCCTTTCGTCACTCCCCTGCGTCTTGATTTTCTCGTGGGGAGTTTTCTCCAAAGAAAAGAGGGGGTGCGACTAAGAAACGGTCACATAAAACTTTTTCATATCCCCCTGCCTCTTTGAAATGGTAATCAATCAGCGACCTCAACTGTGTCTGTGTTGCTTTCATGCTTGCATTGCTCTGTTTATATAGTGCTGTGATTGTGTTGTGTGTCCGATGGCTCAAGGGTATCAAGTTCAATGGGTTCAACCTCTGCTCCCAGTCCTCCTCAAGTTCTATGATGTGGTGGATGGGGTCTGAATCTTTCAGTGTTATCAACTGGTGTTCAACATACAGAGCATATATATCCACATACTCATACACACTCATGATGACAGGTCTCAACTCCCGCCATTCCTTTGACAGATAGAACTCTGCTGCTCGTGGGTCTCTGCGTGTATTGTTATATGTCACATGCCTTGACTGCTGCCTTGCCTCGCACTGCTCGCACATGGTCAATGCCTGTGGGATAAGGCGACCGCATCCCTTACATGCTTTCAATAACACACTGCTCACTCCTCTCTGTCCATCGGTCTCCTGCTGCCTCTCATGCCTTTCAAGAGGCGGGCATACATCGCACATGATAGTGTCCTGCTGCCCGCATATAACAGGAGGGCAAACAGGCAAGAAAAAAGCGACTGCATCTCTGCAATCGCTCACTCAACTGTTCACGTTATCATATTAGCACGTTTATATTTGCTTTTGTTCACCCACTTTTTACCCCCGAAATCACCCTCATTTCACCCCGTTTTCACTCTCATTTCACTCCGATTTTGTCATTTTCGATTGCTTTTGCACCGAATAATTTGATTGAGAGACGTTCTGTCATTGATCTGCACCACTTTTTCGGTGAGTTCTTTCCGCATCCTGTCTCCCTCACAATATCCTCGTATGACTTGCCCTTGATATATACTGCCTCAAGTGCGTCGTACTTGTACCCCTCACCTGCTGCCTCTGCATCCTCTTTCAGCGATGCAAGAGCCTTTTTCATGTGCTCGAACAGAATGACCGTCTCTGCCTTACACTCTCTGATAGACTGGAGGAACGCTTTCTCTGCCGAAATGTTATATCTTGATACATCGTCAATCTGTGATACTTCCGAAATTGCATCCTTGATATATCGCTCTATTTCCCGATAATTCTCAAGATATACCTGTGTTTTCTGAATTGCTGTCATTTCTTTTTCTGTCTCCACGTCGTTTTCCTCCTTTTGACCTTTTCAGAGGCAATCCATGATATTTCCTCCAATTATTCGACTTTTCCTGCCTCCTCAGTCTGTATATACTCTCAAATGCGGTCAATGCCTCTTTTGCACTGATTCCCACTTTCAAAAGAGCATCTTGCAGGTTTTCTCCTCCTGCTGCTATGCTGTTCCCTGCTTGGTCATATAAAGCCTTGTAATATTTCCCGTTTCTCTCTTGAACTGCTTTCGCCCTGTCAAAATCCTCGTCTGAATATCCCATCAATCTCCAACACTCTCGCTCTGTCAAATACCGATACCGTCCATCTCCTCGGTCGATGACCTGTGCAGGTGTCCGGTCTTGCCTTGTAGTGATTGTATATGCACAATCTTTGATGACCGTTGCTCTCCGGATTCCTTTTTTCCCGATACATGCAAGGACGGACGGTTGTGTCACATCGTAGATGTCCGGAACGTCATCCTCAAGGAACTCTTGCAGGTTTCGCATCGGTGTCCTTATGAGGTCATCGAACTCAAATTTTTCACCATTCAGAACAGAAATCGTGAACACTCTTTCTCTCGCCTGTGGCAATCCGAACTCTCTTGCATCTAAAACCGCATAATTATTCGTGTACCCCAGTTTTTCCATCTCGACCATGTATCTGTCGAAATTCGGTCTCATGTACTTTGATTTCACATTCTTCACGTTTTCCCATATCACATAACGAGGTCGCCATTCTCCCATATTCTCAATGATATGTATTGTCTCCCACATGAGAGAGGAACGTGTTCCGCTCCCCTCGTCTGAACCTTTCCCTCTGTTAATTCTTCCGTCTCCTGTCGCTTTCCCTTCTGACCTGCCTTGTCAATGCGTGGGCGGTCATCCCACACAGACGGGCGACTGCTGCCCGTTTCGGCTCTCAATAGTCATCCTCAATCTGTTCGTCTGCCTCTGTGTAATATTCACCGTCATATCCCTTTGACATGATTCTCTGATAGCATCTGTCACACACCAGTCTGAACGGGATTCCATGACAATCCTTTGTGAAATGCATTTCCTCACGATCAACCTCGTGTTCGCACACCGGACATGTCCGAATGTCACGCTCCTCGAATCTGCATGACAACCCGTTCTGTCTCCTCCTGCAATCCTCGACCGTTCCGTCTCGTCCTGTCATGAGTTGGTTTTTGCAGATGTCGCAATCATTTCCCTCGTTGAAATATTTCATTTCCTGCATCCTGTTTCCTCCTGTGGAGGCTCTCTCGGTCTGTTCATGACCTCGCCTCTGTTCCGGCTGAATTTACCGTGTTGTGTCTTTTCGCCTTAAAAAGTCACCAAAAACCTGTCATCCAACTATGAACCTTTTAGCAAGTTCACCCGCTGCCATGTTTCTCACGGTATTCCGACGCTGTCTTTCGGCTTGCCATCGTCAGAGCGTCGGTCGCCATCCGGACGCTGACGGGGCGACTGTTGCCCCGTTTCGGCTTTAATAATTCAATTCAATCGGTCTTTTCTTCTCGTCGATGCAATCCTCATAATCAAAATCGAACCATGTGTTCAAATTCAAATCGTGTCCGTCTTTTGCCAACTGTTCAAAATCCTTGTCCTCAAGTGGCTTGATGATGTATTTCCCTGTTTTGATGTCGATGTCCACCAGTTCAACGTATTCGATATGGTAATAACACCCGTTCGGTGTCTTTCTGTAACCGCTCCGGTCTCTCACAACCATTCTCTTGATGTCCTTTTTCTTTTCCGGCTGCGGGATGCTCTTGAGCATTGTTCTGATGCTTTTCACAAATTCTGCTTTTTCAAGATTGCTGCTCATGTATAATGTCTCGATTGCTTTGTACTGTTCATCTGTTACGTTTCTACCTGCAAGGGATTCAAATTCGGATTTCATCATGGTTTTGTTCCTCCTGTTTGTATCTTGTAGATACATCATAATATCTCGCAGATACTTTGTCAACACTTTTTTGTATCTTGAGGAAACTTTTTTATTGATTTTTGTCAGTTACCGTGATATGCTTGAGAAAAACAAGGGAGGTGATACTATATGACGCAGAATGAGCGTGTCAAGGAAGTGCGAAAGACCCTCGGTCTTACACTTGAAAAATTCGGTGATAGGCTCGGAATTAAAAAAGCAGCGGTTTCTAAAATAGAAAAAGGTGAAAATTCTCTCACCGACGCAAATATAAAAGCGATCTGTCGTGAATTTAGCGTTGATTATATGTGGTTGACCACTGGAGAGGGAGAAATGTTCGTCGAGACCGACGATGACTTTTTTGAAAGAATCGACCGCATCATGGCGGGTGAAAATGAGACCCGAAAAAATATGATAAAAATGCTCTTATATGCCTCGGATGATGACATTGAGGCATTTGACAGACTTGTTGATTATTACATTTCTTTAAGAGCAGAAAACAAAAAAGACTGACAGTCTTTTTCAACTGCCAGTCTCGTGGGTGTACAGATATAAAACGAATTTATATATCCTCTTGAGGACTTTTTCGCTTTGTATCTTACCGACTAACTCAATGATAGTCTCTTTGTAATGCAAGGGAACACCACCCCTTTCCGTAGTACAGAATAGCACATTTTTCCATGATTGTGGAAAAATCGGACATCATTTCCATAATTGTGGAAATATCTCTCCGAACGGACGACCATTCGTCACATCATGCTATAATAATTTTATTTGTACTCGGATTCAAACAGGTCTGTGATTCTGACCTCCAGTGCAATCGCTATCGTTTCAAGTTGAAACAATGTCGGTGACACCTTACCGTTTTCGATGTTGTTGAGCGTCGATTTTCCGATTCCGGATTTCTTCGCCAACTCCATCAATGTGAGACCTTTTGCGGTTCTCATTTCCCACAAACGAATTTGCATCCTGTCCACCTCCTTTCACAATGAAAAGAGTACAGTATGCGTTATTCACTTGTAGAATGGAGGTGTTTTCATGAGTGAACTTTTGAAAAGCATGACAACGAGAGTTGTCGGAGTGTCATTTGATAATGATGACGGAACAAGCAGACAGGACATCATTTCCGGCTTGTCTGTTGGAGAGGCTCTGTTGCTGAATTATCATGAATACGAAAACGAACCCGCCTATGCTGTGACGGATGCTCTCGGAAACTGCATCGGACATGTCTCGAAAGAATTGGCTGCGACAATCTATCAGAAATATAAAGATTGTTATTTTGCTGTTTCTGTTGATGACATCACCGGAGGTGATTCCGGTCTGAAATATGGATGTGTTATCAGTATAGATATATATGATTCTGCTCCGGAGACAAACGAAAATGAATCCTCGACTGCTGCAACGGTTGTTGATGTCATTCCTGCTCCTGTTCAAAACGCAGAATCAAGCAAAACGAATCGTGTATATAGTGCAATGCTCACCGTTATCGGTGCTTTGCTTATCCTCGTTGGTCTTGTTTTATTGTTAATTGCTCCGCTTGGCGGTGCTGTTGCGATTGTCGGAGGTATATTTTCAATCGTCATCGGTCGAAAATATAAAAAATCGTAACAAAAAAGACGACCCGTGCTGCAACACGAATCGCCTTTGTGAAACCTCCGTCTCATGCTACTGCAAAAGGCACTGACAGAATGTTCCTGCAAACACCATTCTATCATAAAACCGTGCTTTTTGCATTGGTTTTATTTTTTATACTCTTTTTTAGGATGGTGATTTTATGAAACTACCGAACGGGTTCGGGTCGGTCTATAAATTATCCGGAAACCGACGAAATCCCTATGTAGCAAAAAAGACAAAAGGGTGGGAAATTGACCCTATAACCGGAAAATCAAAACAATTATATATAACCGTCGGATATTACCCGACACGCAAAGAGGCTCTCACCGCATTAGCGGAATATAACAAAGACCCCTTTGATTTGCACCATGCAACTATTACTTTCGAGGAAGTGTATGAGAATTGGTCAGAAATCCATTTTGAAAAAATCAAGGACACGAATGGTTATAAGGCTGCTTTTAATACATCAAAAGACCTTTGGAAAATGAGATTCGTTGACATCAAACTGGATCACCTGCAAAGTGTCGTCGATAACTCCGGCAAAAATACTCCCACGCTTAAAACCTTGAAAATCCTGTGGGGTCTCATGTATGACTATGCTGTCATTCACGAGATTGTGTCTCAAGATAAAAGAGACATGGTCAGATACGTCGATATAAGCAAGGCGGGAAATCCGAACGCATACAACCGGAAACCTTTTTCAAAGAAAGAGATTTCTATTCTGTGGAAATGCAAGGATTCAAACATATATGTGACCGTCATTCTTATTATGATTTATTCCGGTGTCCGTATCGGGGAACTCCTCGACCTTGAGAAAAAGGACATCCATCTTGATGAACGATGGTTCTATGTGAAAGAATCCAAAACAGAGGCAGGAATCAGAGAAGTTCCCATTGCTGAAAAGATTGTACCATTCTTTGAATACTGGATGAACCGGAAATGTGACCATCTGATTTGTACACCCGACGACGAACCTTTTCAGTACCGGAATTATTATGATTCTTACTGGATTCCTCTGATGCTTGAGTTCGGTTTCGGGAAATTCGTCATTGATGAAACAAAAAAAGAACCTGTCTATGACGGACACCGCCCGCATGATACAAGACACACCTGCATCTCTCTCCTCACCGAAAAGGAAGTTGACGAGAGATTCATCAAGAAAATTGTCGGGCATAAAGGACAGGGTGTGACCGAAAACGTCTACACTCACATTGAACTCCCGACCAAACTTGAGGCGATCAATTTGATTTGATGGAGGTGTACCGATGGATAGAAAAGAATATAAACAGGCTTTTGATAGAGAACGCTATGAACGAATAGAGTTGAAAGTTCCTAAAGGAATGAAAAGTATTATCAAATCTCTTGCTAATGACAAGGGAATGTCTGTCAATGCGTATCTGCAAGACCTCGTCAGAAAAGACCAGTGTGGAATGTTTGACACGATGCAGATTGCAGAGAGGAACAGAGAAATGATTTCCGGAATCACTGGAAACATGCACGACGGATATGACATCATATTCAAGGATGGTTATTCCTGCCACTGTCGCACGAAAAAGGATGTCCGGTCTTGCATCATAGACCATTGCACTGAAAAAGGCGGTTGATACCGTCTTTTTTTCTGTCCTACGGAGGACACGCAAAGTCCTACGGAGGACACCTTTTTTCGTGTTAGTTACCTGTGTGTTACCTGTTAGTTACCGGAACATTTTCGTGTGTTTTGAGGGTGTCTGATAGATTTTCAGAATATAAAGAAAACCCCGAAAATACTGGATTTTCGGGGTTTGTTGCTCTTTTTCGATATTCGGTTGAATTATCTCTTTGAGAACTGAGGAGCTCTACGAGCTGCCTTTAAGCCGTACTTCTTACGTTCTTTCATACGAGGATCACGAGTTAAGAAGCCTGCCTTCTTCAGTACGGGTCTGAAATCTGCGTCTGCCTGGCAGAGTGCTCTTGCAATACCGTGACGGATTGCGCCTGCCTGACCGGATGTACCGCCGCCGCGAACGTTTACAAGTACATCGAACTTGTCTGCGTTGTCAGTAGCTACAAGGGGCTGACGAACGATAACCTTCAGTGTCTCTAAACCGAAGTACTCGTCGATATCTCTCTTATTTATGGTAATCTTGCCTGTACCGGGCATAACATATACTCTTGCGATGGATTTCTTTCTTCTACCTGTTCCGTAGTATCTTGCTGCTTTAGCCATTTTTTATTTCCTCCTTCCAGTCCTATTAGAATGTCAATACTTCGGGCTTCTGAGCTTCATGCTTGTGCTCAGGTCCTGCGTATACATGCAACTTGGTGAACATCTGTCTGCCTAAAGGTCCCTTGGGAAGCATACCCTTAACAGCAAGTTCAATTACCTGCTCAGGTTTCTTAGCTAACATTTCTCTTAATGTGGTTTCTTTTAAGCCGCCAACATATTCAGAGTGACGATAATATACTTTCTGATCCAGTTTCTTTCCGGTTACGGAAATCTTTTCTGCGTTGATTACGATTACATTGTCTCCGGTATCTACATGAGGAGTAAATTCGGGTTTGTTCTTTCCTCTGAGAACCTTGGCAACTTCTGATGCCAGACGACCTAATGTCATGCCAGTAGCGTCTACTACATACCATTTTCTATCGATTGTAGCCGGATTAGCCATAAATGTTTTCATGATATTTCCTCCATAAATAGTACTGCTGTTCTTTTGTTTTTCGGTAATATTACCCGGCAGATGTCCGGCCACCAGATAAAATCCTTCCAAACAGTTCCGATGCAATGCTTCCCTATGTTGCCGGGGCTTTGGCTTCATAGCTCACACACTGCCACAGTGATATATTATATGCTATCTGCCGTTCACTGTCAAGCCTTAAAAAACATATTTTCTCTGCCTTAAAAAACATATTTTTCCTGCATTTCAAGGCATATTCTTTCTGCCGTGGCAAGTTCCGGAAATTCATATTTCGCAAGCAGAAGCCCGCATGCGGGAGCTGTCGGTCCTGCTGCCCTCCGGTCGCATGCCGCAAGGATTTCTTTTATCTTTTCGGGCTCCCATTTTCCCTTTCCGACTTCCATCAGGGTACCGGCTATAATGCGCACCATATTATAAAGGAAACCGTTTCCGCAGACACGGATTACGATTTCTTCTCCCTGCTCTTCCACCGTTACTTCATAAACGGTTCTGACCGTGGTTTCCACAACGGCTGCCACCGCACAGAAGCTCTTAAAATCATGTTCCCCGACAAGGTACACCGCTGCCTGCTGCATTTTTTTCACATCTAATTTATGATAGGTAAAATACGAATAAAGCCGTTTTGTGGGCAAAGGAAATTCCCTGCTTACAATGCGGTATTCATAGGTTTTCCGTGTGTCCGTGTGACGGGGATGAAAATCCGCAGGCACTTCCCTTGACGCCTGGATGCGGATATCCTCCGGCAGTCTCTGGTTCAGGGCATAGGCAAACTTTTCCGCCGGTATTCCGGTATCGGCATCAAACACCGCCACATTGCAGAGCGCATGCACGCCCGCATCCGTCCGGCTGGCTCCGATGACCTGAATGTCCGTCTTTAGTAATGCCGACAAATGTTTATTCAATTCTCCCTCTATGGTGGGGTGGTTCGGCTGCACCTGAAATCCGCAGTAATTTGTGCCGTCATATGCCACCGTCAGCATAATTCTTTTTTTCATGAATTTTTCCTTATCTTAAAACAAGAACTTCCCCACCGCAATACTGATAGCAAAGTAGGCAAAAAGAACTGTGTAACCGATGGCATCTCTTTTCTTATAAATAAGGGGCTTCATTTTAGTACGTCCTTCCCCGCCCCGGTAGCACCTTGCTTCCATTGCCATTGCCAGGTCGTTGGCACGGCGGAATGCGGAAATGAAGAGAGGCACTAAAAGAGGAACCATGGCCTTGGCACGTTTTATCAGATTGCCGCTTTCAAAATCCGCACCGCGGGCTATCTGCGCCTTCATGATTTTATCGGTTTCTTCCAATAAAATAGGGATAAACCGCAGGGCAATGGACATCATCATCGCCACCTCATGCACCGGCAGTTTGATGACTTTTAAAAATCCCAGGGATTTTTCCATACCGTCCGTCAGGTTGTTGGGCGTGGTCGTCAGCGTCATAATGGACGAACCGATAATCAGCATGGTCAGACGGATTGCCATAAAGACCGCAATACGGATACCTTCCTTAGTAACGGAAATTTTCCATACGGAAAATACCACCTCGCCGGGTGTTAAAAACAGGTTGAACACCACGGTAAGCATCAGTAGGAAAATAATGGATTTCATACCCTTTATCATAAATTTAAAAGGTACTTTGGATAATTTGATAACAACCGCCAGAAAAACAGCGGCGCATACATATCCCCAGATATTGTCAAAGAAAAACAGGGATATGATAAACAGTACAGTACCGGCCAGCTTTACACGCGGGTCCAGTCTGTGTATACAGGAATCTGTCTGGTAATATTGTCCCAGCGTAATATCTCTTAACATAGATACAATGCCTTTCTCTACAAAGCCTTCTTTATCGACTCTGCCGCTTCCTCTATGGTAGTGGCGTCTACGTCCACATCCATTCCGATTTCTTTCAGCTCATGCATAATGTAAGTGACCTGCGGTGCCGCAAGCCCTATCTGCTCGAGCTCTTTATAATGTTTGAAAACTTCTCTCGGCTTATCATCATAAACCAGTTTGCCTTTATTCATGACTAAAATCCGGTCTACATATTCCGCCACATCTTCCATACTGTGTGATACCAGCAGAATGGTAATGCCACTTTTCCTGCGGAGTTCGGAAATCTGTTCCAGAATCTCCGTCCTGCCCTTTGGGTCCAGTCCCGCCGTGGGCTCGTCCAAAATCAGCACCTCCGGCTTCATGGCAAGAACACCCGCTATGGCAACTCTTCTTTTCTGACCTCCGGAAAGTTCAAACGGTGACTGATAAAATAAATCGTCCGGCAGTCCTACTTTTTTCAGCGCCTCATAAGCACGCAGCTCCGCTTCTTTTTTTGTCAGTCCCAGATTTTTCGGTCCAAAGCAGACATCCGAAAAAACATCTGCCTCAAAAAGCTGGTGCTCCGGGTACTGGAATACCAGTCCCACCTTGCTCCGCAGCTCTTTTTTCTGAAAATCGTCATCGTCAATATCTTTTCCGTTAAAATAAATATGACCGGAGGTTGCCTTGATTAAACCGTTCAGATGCTGCACCAGCGTGGATTTACCGGAGCCGGTATGTCCAATCAGACCGATAAACTGTCCGTCGGGAATTTCCAGACTGACGTCATCCAGTGCTTTTACGGCAAGGGCGGTATCGTCTCCGTATACATGACTTACATGATCCAGTATCAATGACATTTTTGTTCCCTCAGTTTCTTAATTTCTTCCACAAATTCTTCCCTGCTTAAAATGCCATCCGGCAGGGGTACGTTCTTTTTCTGCAGCTCATAGGCAAGAAGTGTTGCCTGCGGTACACCCAGACGAAGCTCCAGCAGTCTTTCCACCTGCGAGAAAATTTCTCTCGGTGTTCCCTGCATGGCAATTTTGCCGCCGTCCATGACAAATACCTTATCCGCATGAATAATTTCTTCCATATAATGTGTAATCAGAATAATAGTGATGCCTTCCACGTCGTTGAGCGCCCGCACCGCCCGGATAATATCCTTGCGGCCGTTGGGGTCCAGCATGGCTGTGGGCTCGTCCAATACAATACACTTAGGATGCATGGCAAGCACACCCGCGATGGAAATCCTCTGCTTCTGTCCGCCGGAAAGTTTATTGGGCGAATACTTGCGGAATTCATACATGCCCACCGCTTTCAGACTCTCTTCCACACGCTCCCAGATTTCTTTCGTCGGCACTCCCATGTTCTCCGGTCCGAAGCCCACGTCCTCTTCCACAACCTGACCGATAATCTGGTTGTCCGGGTTCTGGAACACCATGCCCGCCGTCTGACGGATGTTCCAGACATCATCCTCGTTTTTGGTATCCATACCGTCTACGAAAACCGTTCCTTCCGTGGGACAGAGAATGGCATTCATGTGCTTGGCAAGCGTGGACTTGCCGGAACCGTTGTGTCCCAGAATAGCTATAAAATCACCCTGCTTAATATCCAGGGAAACATCATCCACTGCCCGGTTAATTCCTTCTACATTTCCATTCTCATCACGACGAATATATTCATATACGAGATCTTCTGTTTTAATGATACCCATATTTATATGATTGCCTTTCCAAAACTTCCTGTGCTTCTTTGCTGCATTTTCGCAAATCTGCACATTCGTAGCTTACATTTTACTATGAAAAGCCCCGAAATACAACCATAGAAAAATGTATTCAAAGTATAATTTCCTGAAATTTTTCTAAAATTTGTCTTTCTTGTAAAAAAAGGCTATAATAATTTTCAAAATACAGGAAAGGCATTTTATTCTATGAAAAATTCACCATTACCCATAAAAGAAATTCTAAAATATTCCCTTATTCTGCTACTTGTGATTGCAATCTTTTCCGTTCTGTCCCGAAAATGGGGCGGTAAGAAAGGAACTCTGCTCGACTATGAACAGGCAAGGCAGGAAAGTTTAGATGCCGAGGAAACATCTTCTGCGGAAAATGATTCAGCAGACAGCAGTGCTTCCCAGAAAGATGATACAGACATCTCGTCCGATGACGGTACCCAGACGGGTGAAAACAAAATTATTCCGGAGGAGACCTTATCTCCCACCGATGCACAGACAGCTTCTTCCCTGCATTATAACGGCTCTTCTTCCCCGGAGCGTGTTTCTTATAAGGAAGGCTTTTACTACGAACCGCTCTCAAACGACCTGATTTCCTATATTACAGGCATTTCTTACCCGGCTCTGCCTTCCGAAGCACCCGAAGGTACTCTGAATGTAGGGAAGCAAAATGACATTTCTTATGCAGATTTGAGATATGTCCACATTATTCACTACGGTTTTGACGGAAAACTTGCAGAAGGAGAACTGATTTGTCACAATTCCATTGCAGAAGACCTGGTGGAAATCTTTTATGACTTATATGCATCGGAGTACCAGATAGAAAAAGTCACTCTGATTGAGAACTACAACGGTGATGATACCGCTTCCATGGCGGATAACAATACTTCCTGCTTTAATTATCGCGTGGTGGACGGCACAAAATCCCTCTCCAGACATGCCTTAGGTCTTGCGATTGATATCAATCCGCTTTACAATCCGTACATCCGCTACAATAAAAAAGGCGGTCAGACGGTTTCTCCCGTAGAAGGAGAAGCCTATGCTGACCGCACAGTTTCTTTCCCTTATAAAATTGACCCTGATGACCTGTGTTACCGGCTGTTTACGGAACACGGCTTCACATGGGGCGGCAACTGGAACTCGAGCAAGGATTACCAGCATTTCCAGAAAGCATTGCCTTAACCGGTGGTACTTTTTATTCTTCATCACCGTTCAGCTTAAATACCTGCATTCTTTCTTCCATCTGGTTGGCGATATCCTTCAGCTCGCCTGCCTTTTCGGCAATATTGGAAATAGAAGTGCTGATTTCAGTGATGGATGCCGAGCTCTCCTGTGTACTTGCCGCATTCTCTTCTGCAATGGCGGACAGGTTCTGTACGGTATCAACCACGTTGACTCTCGCTTTATCCATCTCTTCCGTCTTCACTGTGATACGGTTAATTGCCTGCAGGGACTCAGCTATACCTTTTAATACCTCTTCAAATCTTTCATCCGTTCTGATTACATTTTCCGTCTGCTTTTCCATGTTTTCTTTTACTACATCCATGGTCTGTACAGCACGCTCGGAATCGGCAAGCAGGGAAGAAATAATTTCTTCAATATGTCTGGCTGACTCGTTAGTCTGCTCTGCCAGCTTCTGTATCTGGGATGCTACTACCGCAAAGCCTCTGCCCTGTACGCCTGCCCTTGCCGCTTCAATAGAAGCATTTAAGGACAACAGGTTGGTTTCCTCTGCAATAGAGGTAATCAGGCTCGTTGCTTCTCTGATTTTATGTACGGAATCATTCGTATTGTTGGTCTGTTCGTAAATGGCATCAATGGACTCCTTGGCGTACGCATTGATATCCTGCAGCTCATGCAGAGTTTCAAAGGCTTCGTTGCCAAGCTTACTCATGTTCTTTGCATTCACATACATGGTTTCGGCTTCTTTTGCCGTATCTGCCACCATATCGCCGATTTCAATAACATTCTGGGTAGCATTCTGTGTTTCGGATGCCTGGCTTGTGGTACTGTCCGATACCTCGCTGACGGCTTTTTCCACCTGTGACAGGGTATCTGTCGTCTCTGTCATCTTCTGGTCCAGGTATTCTGCAGAAGCCGCCAGTTCGTCACTGTGTTTTTTCATGTTGCCGATAATGGATACTAATTCTTCTCTGAGCTTTATAATGGCTCTGGAAATCTTTCCGACCTCATCTTTTCGCTTTAAGGTATTCTCATCCAGAGAGATATTCAGATTGCCCTGAGCAACCTCTTCCAGAGCGTTTGTTCCTTTGTGCAGGGCACGTACCAGCCTCCTGACGATAAAGAACAACAGAATGGCTGCCAGGATGGTCATGCTGCTGATAATGGCAAGTATAACACCCATAATCTCCATAATCTGTGCCTTGGCCTGTGTCTGGGGCATACCGGCAAATATCATACCGATGGGGTTCATATTACGGTCATTCAGGGGGATATAATATCCAAAATATTTCTGTCCTAAAATTTCATCTTCCGTCGAGAAATAATCTCCTTTTTTTCTTAATACTTCCAATACGATGTTGTCGGCAGCCTTCGTACCCACAATTCGCTTTCCGTTTCCGTCCACAACAGAAGTCAGAATACAGGTGTCTTTATAAAAAATAATGACCTCCATGCCGGTAGCTCTTTTGATATTGTCTACAATGGTAATACCACCGGAAACATAGAAATCACCTTTATACAGTTCTCCATCTTCTGTGATCCGGTAATCGGAGTTTTTATCCGTATTCCACAAAGTATCTCTTACTGCAGTGGCTACGCCCTTTAAGCCGTTCTCAATGGTACCTGTGACAACCGTGTTGATTTTGATACCGCTGAGTACGCACACCAGAACGCCGATTATCAGCAGCGGTGTTAAAGAAACCACGAGTAATTTTGACTGCATCTTCATATGGAATTTCCTCCCCTGTCCCTCATATTTCCGCAGGACATTCTCTCGTTAATGTCGCATAGTTACGATTTCTTCGAACTGTTGCTCTATTTGCAATGCCCTTCAGACTCGAGAATAAGCGCTGTCGCGCTTCTCGTCCTGCGCTGCAGGACATTCTCTCGTTAATGTCGCATAGTTACGATTTCTTCGTTCTCCGAACTGTCGAAATCGTAAACAAATATTCGCAATCCGAGCTATCGCTCTACTTGCTCATATTCGTTTATCCGTCAAATAAATCAGCAATATTATCTGCAAGCAGCTCTATTGCTGATTTGCTTGACGGAACTATTATATCATAAATACACAATTTTTTCTATAATTAGATGATTTTTATGTTAATTTTGTATAAACTTCACAAATTATCTGTATTGTATTAAAGCATTTCACACATCTGCGAGGCAAGATTGCGCTATCATAAAATAAAAAAGGACTGATGTTTCCATCAATCCTTTTATGTTTGTGTTATGAAATCAGCTATTAAACTAACTCAAGAACTACTTCCATAGCTGCATCGCCCTTACGCTGACCAATTTTGATGATTCTGGTATAACCACCCTTACGGTCTGCATACTTGGGTGCTACTTCATCGAAGAGCTTTGCTACAAGGTCAACTTCCTTGGTGTTTTTCTTCTTACCTGCTGCTGTGGTAGGAACTTCCACTACAGGATTTAATACCTTTAACATCTGACGGCGAGCATGAAGTCTGGAAGGCATATCCTTCTTAATCTTCTTTTCTACTTCGTCGTAAACGGTAACGGTAACACCGTTTTCAACTCTCATAATCTTACCGTCTTTGTCGCGATGTGTTTCGGAAAGAACCTTACCGGTTTCCTTATCAACGATCTGCTTTACTCTCTTGCCGTCTTTGTCCTTGCGGGCAACCTTAGCTTTTACGGTAACTTCTTCGAAGTTGTCTTTTTCTTTTACAGCTAAAGCAATGATGCCTTCAGCGATTTTCTGAACTTCTTTTGCTTTTGCTTCGGTGGTAACGATTTTACCGTTGTTTAACAGTGCGGTTACCTGGTTTCTTAATAATGCTTTTCTCTGGCTGCTTGTTCTGCCAAGCTTTCTATACTTTGCCATTTTTATTTCCTCTCTTTCATGGTACATCCGGCTTCGCACATTGGACTTACATACCGAATGCGGTTGCTTTGCCACTTAGGGAAACTTACTGCATACCTGTCGGCTTTACTGCAGTGAGTTCTTTTTATTCATCACTGGGCTTTAACTGTAATCCCAGTTCTTTTAACTTAGCTAAAACTTCTTCCAGAGACTTACGTCCGAGGTTACGAACCTTCATCATATCTTCAGAAGTCTTATTGGTAAGTTCTTCTACAGTATTGATACCTGCTCTCTTTAAGCAGTTGTAGGAACGAACGGATAACTCCAGTTCGTCAATACTCATTTCCATTACCTTTTCTTTTTCATCATCTTCTTTTTCAATCATGACTTCTGCAGTCTTGGCATTTTCGGATAAATCAATGAAAAGGCTTAAATGTTCGCTGAGTACTTTTGCAGCCAGGCTGACAGCTTCATCGGGCTCTAAGGTACCATTGGTATATACATCCAATGTAAGCTTATCAAAGTCTGTAATCTGACCTACACGGGTATTTTCTACTGTCACATTGACTCTTTCAACCGGTGTATAAATGGAATCGATAGCGATTACGCCAATCGGCAGATCATCCGTTTTGTTCTTATCGGCGCTGACATAACCTCTGCCTTTTGTGATGGTAAGTTCCATGTATAATTTGGTGTCCTTGCCGCCGCTTAAGGTAGCAATAACCAAATCCGGATTCATGATTTCAATATCCTGGTCTGCCTGGATATCAGAAGCATGTACCACACCTTCGCCTTCAAACTCGATATAAGCGGTCTTGGGCTCGTTGGTTTCGCTGTTGTCTCTGATTGCAAGACTCTTGATATTCATGATGATCTCGGTTACATCTTCTTTTACTCCGGGAATGGAACTGAATTCGTGTAACACACCTTCAATCTTCACCTGGCTGACTGCTGCGCCGGGCAGGGAAGAAAGCATAATTCTTCTTAAAGAATTACCGAGTGTAATGCCGTAACCTCTTTCCAAAGGTTCAACCACGAATCTGCCATACTTTTTGTCTTCGGAAATCTCAGCAACCTCAATATTAGGTCTTTCAAAATCAAACACTGCAAATACCCTCCTTTACGAACAATTTTAATTAAGGCTTATTTAGAATATAATTCGACAATAAGCATCTCGTCTACGGGAACATCGATCTGTTCTCTGGTAGGGAGTGCCTTTACAGTTCCTTTTAATGCTTCGATATCTACATCCAGCCACTCGGGAATTAATCTTCCGCCGGTAACTTCCACGATATCTTTGTATCTTTGTAAAGATTTGGATTTTTCTCTGATTTCGATTACATCCCCAGCTTTAACTAAATAGGAAGGTACGTTGATGCACTTGCCGTTTACTAATACATGCTTATGACCAACGATCTGTCTTGCTTCTCTTCTTGTTCTTGCAAAGCCCATTCTAAAAATGATGCTGTCAAGTCTGCTCTCCAGAAGAGTCATAAGGTTTTCACCGGTCATACCCTTCATTCTATCAGCCTTTTCATAGTAGTTTCTGAAAGGCTTTTCCAGAACGCCGTAGATGAATTTTGCTTTCTGCTTCTCTCTTAACTGGAGACCATACTCGCTCATCTTCTTGCCTGCTCTTGCAGAGGTTCTGTTGGATTTCTTGTCATAACCCAGGTATGCGGGTTCAAGACCTAAGCTTCTACATCTTTTCAGTACAGGTACTTTATTAACTGCCATTGTTTTAATTCCTTTCTGTGAGGTCAAGCCTCTTACTATTGTTTACAGTGCGTAATTTACGCTACTTTCTTCCAACTCATGTTAAATACCGTGTCAGTACAGGGTACTACACACGACGTCTCTTAGGCGGACGGCATCCGTTGTGAGGAACGGGTGTTACGTCACGAATGCTTGTTACTTCCAGACCACATGCTGAAAGAGCACGGATTGCTGCTTCACGTCCTGAACCAGGTCCCTTTACAAATACATCTACTGTCTTTAATCCATGAATTAAAGCAGCCTTGGTAGCGGTTTCTGCTGCCATCTGAGCTGCATACGGAGTAGATTTCTTTGAACCTCTAAATCCAAGACCACCGGCACTTGCCCAGCTTAATGCATTGCCTTCGCTATCAGTCAGAGTAACAATGGTATTGTTAAAAGAAGACTGAATATGTGCCTGTCCACGTTCAACGTTTTTCTTTACGCGCTTCTTAGCGACTTTCTTATTAGCTACTGTTGCTTTCTTAGCCATGATAAACTAACCTACTTTCTCAATTTTGTCTACAGTTACGAAAATATTTGTCTGGTTGGTACAGTCAAGAAGTCAATTATTTCTTCTTGTTTGCTACTGTACGCTTAGGACCCTTACGTGTTCTTGCATTGGTCTTTGTTTTCTGACCACGAACGGGCAGACCTTTACGATGACGAACGCCACGATAGCAGCCGATTTCCTGTAATCTCTTGATGTTCAGAGCGATTTCTCTCTTTAAATCACCTTCTACAGTTACGTCTAACTTTTCCATAGCTTCACTGATTTTCTTTACTTCGTCATCTGTCAGCTCTCTGACACGGGTATCAGGATTTACACCTGCTTCTGCGAGGATTTTGTTTGCTGTTACTCTGCCAATTCCATAGACATAAGTCAAACCAATCTCCACACGTTTTTCTCTAGGTAAGTCAACACCTGCAATACGAGCCATTTACGTTTTCCTCCATTCAATAGTTACTAAGTTGATTGGGGCTTTCACCCAACCGGACGTCAATCGTTCAATCCGATCTTTCCGGAACGGACATACCGAACCGGTATCAACAAGTAATCTCCCGCAAGCTCCGCCATTATCTATAAAAAGCCCGTGTTTTTATTACACGGGTATTTTCAGCCGCATACAATAATGGGACAAGAACTCACATACCTGATTCATAAACCAGGTTGGTGATTATCCCTGTCTCTGTTTGTGTTTCGGATTTTCGCAGATTACTCTGATACGTCCTTTTCTTTTGATGATTTTGCACTTTTCGCAAATCGGTTTTACTGATGATCTAACCTTCACGTTAAACCCTCCTTTCAAAAAAGACCGTTTTACATTATAGCATGTAGTTGCTTGGTTTACAAGTATTTTTTAGAAAATTTGCAGAGATAAATTTATTTATCTCTCCAGATAATTCTTCCCTTTGACAAATCATAGGGGGATAATTCCAATGTTACCTTATCGCCCGGAAGAATACGAATGAAATTCTGTCTCAGCTTACCGCTGATGTGTGCCAGAACCTTGTGTCCATTTTCCAGCTCTACCTGGAACATGGTGTTGGGAAGCTTTTCAATAACGGTTCCCTCGATTTCGATTACATCTGCCTTAGACATTTTTTACCTCCTCACTTTCCATGATTTTGATGCTTCTTTTGATTTCCTCATTTCGGATGGCATCCCCTGCCAAAAGCTTTTTCCGCAGTGCGTCATCGCTTCTTTTTACCGGCTGAATATGTTTTTTATTCTTTTTCTTGGGATGCTCTATGGTTTTAAGGAGTCCGTCACAAAGTGTGACAGACTCTTTATCCTCTTTTATAATAAGGTACAGTGTTCCTTTATCGTGACCGGCCTTGGAATAGGCGTACATACCTGTTAATGTCTCCATGGACTTCTCCTTTATTAACGGGATTAATAGAGAGTCAGGATTTCGGGCTCGCCGTCCGTTATAAGAATGGTATTCTCATAATGTGCGGAGAGGGAACCGTCTTCCGTAACAACCGTCCAGTCATCATCCAGCCATACGACATCGGGTCTGCCGATGTTTATCATGGGTTCGATTGCCAGTGTCATACCTGCCTGCAGCCTGGGTCCCTTTCTCCTCTGTGCAAAGTTGGGAATCTGGGGATCTTCGTGCAGGGCGGTACCGATACCGTGACCCACAAGGTCTCTTACAATACCATAGCCAAACTGTGAAATGTAAGCATCAATCGCATTGGAAATGTCATGAAGATGGTTGCCGTCTTTGGCATATTTGATACCTTCAAAAAAGCTCTGTCTGGTTCTTTCCATTAAAAGCTTTGCTTCTTCGCTGACTTCGCCCACTGCAATGGTCCTTGCCATATCGGAGTGATATCCTTTGTAAATAAGGCCAGCATCCAGGCTGACGATATCACCTTCCTGTAAAATATGATGCTTCATGGGGATGCCGTGTACGACTTCATCGTTTACGGATACGCAGATGGATGCCGGATATCCGTTGTAATGCAGGAAATTCGGAATGCATCCGTGCCCTCTGATAAGTTTGTCTCCGAGAATATTGATGTCCATGGTGGACATTCCCGGTTTTACCGCTCTCTCCATGTTCTGGAATACATCTGCAAGCAGCTTGCAGGATTCCCGCATGAGTTCAATTTCTCTTGCAGATTTTACTGTTATTGCCATTTCTTTTGCCTTTCTTAACCTAAGATGGCAACGATGGATGCAAAGACATCCTGCATATCCACAGTGCCGTCTACGCTCTTTAATACACCCTTCCCGGTATAGAAATCGATCAGGGGCTGTGTCTGGTCATGGTAAACCTTCAGACGGTTTAAGACGGTTTCCGGCTTGTCATCGTCACGAAGAATAAGGGGCTCGCCGCACTTGTCGCATACACCTTCCTTCTTGGGAGGAATGTGCTCGACGTGGTAGGTTGCACCGCAGGCTACGCATGCGCGTCTGCCGGACATTCTCTTTACGATGTTTTCATCGGGAACGTCTACGTTGATTGCATAGTCGATTTTATCGTTTAATTCGGTAAGCGCTTTGTCCAGTACTTCTGCCTGGGGAATGGTTCTGGGGAAACCGTCCAGCACGTAACCGTTTGCACAGTCGGGCTGTGCCACTCTGTCCAAAAGAATTTTTACAGTCAGTTCATCGGGTACCAAAAGTCCCTGATCCATGTACTTCTTTGCTTCTTTACCAAGTTCTGTGCCGTTCTTGATGTTTGCGCGGAAAATATCTCCTGTGGAAATGTGAGGAATCTGATATTTGTCAGCAATCATCTTGGCCTGTGTACCTTTGCCTGCGCCCGGAGCGCCCAACATAATTATCTTCATATATTCACCATGCCTTTCTGTGCTTTATAAGCCTAACATTACTTATTTTACAGTGTATTTGCGATGTTTGCAACATGATAATGAAAAAAACAACACGGAAATCAAAAAAGTATCCGGAGTTTTGCTCCGGATACTAAGCTTTAATCATTTAAAAAACCTTTGTAATTTCTGACAAGCATCTGGGACTCAATCTGTTTCATGGTCTCCAAAATAACACTTACAATAATGATAAGGCTGGTTCCACCGAAGGAAACGCTTGCTTTGAAAATACCGTTGAAAATGTATGGCAGAATACCGATAATGGTAAGACCGACCGCACCGATGAAGATGACATAATTAAGAACCTTTGTCAGGTAATCACTTGTCGGCTTGCCGGGTCTGATACCGGGAATAAATCCGCCCTGCTTCTTCATGTTGTCCGCTACCATCAAAGGATTGAAGGTAATGGAGGTATAGAAGTAAGCAAAAAAGATAACCAGTACGATGTATACTAACATACCAATCGTATACTTGGGCTGCTGTAAGCTGCACCAGTTACCGGAGTTTAAGTATTTTAAGACTTCTGCCCAAACACCGGCGGTATTATATTTTACAAAGGAGCTGATAATCAGCGGGAACTGCAGTAAGGACTGTGCAAAAATGATGGGGATAACACCTGCGGTATTTACCTTTAAGGGAATACTGGAGGACTGTCCGCCTACAAGTCTTCTGCCCTGTACCTTCTGTGCATACTGCACGGGAATCTTACGTGTACCATCGTTTAAGATGATAACCAGTACAACCATCAGGACGATGATTGCCAGAATGATTACGGCTGCAAGAGCGGCGCTTGCGAAAGGCTTGCCCTTCACGAACTGCTGATACAGATTGTAAAGATCCTGAGGCAGTCGGGAAATAATGTTGATTACCAGGACAATGGAAATACCGTTTCCAACGCCGTTTTCGGTAATTCTTTCACCGACCCACATAAGGAATGCACTACCTGCCGTCATGGTTACGATAGCGGTAATGATGTTCAGTGCGTTACGCGCCATGATACCCTGGTTTGCAAAAGCAATTGCCATTGCACTTGCCTGAATCAGTGCCAGAGCTACGGTCACATAACGGGTTATGGATGCTAACTTCTTTCTGCCGTCCTCGCCGTCCTTCTGCATTTCTTCCAGCTTCGGAATTGCAATGGTAAGAAGCTGAATGATAATAGAGGATGTGATGTACGGGTTGATGTTCAATGACAGGATGGACATATTGGTAAAGGAACCACCTGTAATGGCATCAAAGAAGCTTAAAGCGCCTCCCATTCCGCTGGTCTGCTGAGCAAACCAGGCGCGGAAGGTTTCTCCGTTAATGCCCGGTACCGGCAGTGTAGAGCCGATACGGATAATAACGAGCATTACGAAGGTATAAAAGATTTTTTTTCTGATATCCTTGATTTTAAATGCATTTTTCAGTGTTGTAAGCATATTACATCACCTCTGCACTTCCACCAAGAGCTTCGATTTTTTCTTTAGCGGAAGCGCTGAACGCATCAGCCTTAACCGTAAGCTTCTTAGTTAACTCTCCATTTCCAAGGATCTTTACGCCATCTCTGGGGTTCTTGATAATGCCTGCTTCCATAAGTGCATTTACATCTACGGTGCTGCCGTTATCAAAAACTTCAAGAGCACTTAAGTTGATTGCAACGATATCCTTTGTATTTCTGTTGGTGAAGCCTCTCTTAGGAATACGTCTGTATAAAGGCATCTGACCACCTTCAAAACCGATTCTGGGTGCTCCGGAACGTGCTTTCTGTCCCTTATGTCCCTTACCGGCAGTCTTGCCATTACCTGAACCATGTCCACGGCCTCTTCTAAAATTATCACTGTGCTTGGAACCTTCTGCGGGTCTTAAATTTGATAATTCCATTCTGACACCTCCTATCCGTTTATACTTCTTCTACTTTAATTAAATGACTAATCTGCTGAATCTGTCCTCTTGTAGCTGCATTATCCGGAAGGATAACAGACTTGTTCAGTTTTCTCAGTCCCATGGAAAGTGCTGTTGCCTTGTTCTTGGGAACAGCTCCAATGGTGGACTTAACTAATGTGATTTTTAACATTTTATTCTCTGCCATTGTCTTTTTTCTCCTTTCAAACCATTTGTTTAACCGGTTACCCGATTAAGCGAGGATTTCGTTTACTGATTTGTCACGGTTTTTAGCTACTTCTTCCGGGGACTTCAGCTTGCTTAAACCTGCAATGGTTGCCAGAACAACGTTCTGCTTATTGTTGGAGCCCAGAGATTTGGTACGGATATTCTTGATACCTGCAAGTTCGCAAACGATACGAGCAGGACCACCAGCGATGATACCGGTACCATCGGGAGCCTTCTTCAAAAGAACATTAGCGGAGCCATAAGTACCAATGAAGTCGTGTGTAATACTGTTGTTTTCATCCATAGCAACATTTACGATGTGCTTCATGGCATCTTCTTTACCCTTACGGATTGCTTCAGGAATTTCTACAGCCTTGCCAAGTCCTGCGCCTACATGACCGTTGCCGTCACCAACTACTACTAAAGCGGTGAAACGCATGGTACGTCCACCCTTTACAGTCTTGGATACACGCTTAATAACAACGACCTTATCCATTAATTCAAGCTGACTTGCATCTACGATTGTCTGTTTCATATGTCTTCTCCCTTTCCTAGAATTGTAAGCCAGCTTCTCTGGCTGCTTCAGCTAATGCTGCGATTTTACCCTGGTATATAAAGCCGCCTCTATCAAAGACTACTTCAGAGATGCCTTTTTCCAGTGCTCTCTTTGCAATTACAGTTCCAAGATATGCTGCTGCATCAACGTTATTGGTCTTTTCCAGCTCTGCCTTGATTTCTTTTTCAAGAGTGGAAGCAGATACTAATGTGTTACCAACTGTATCGTCGATAATTTGAGCATACATATGATTATTGCTTCTGAATACGGCCAGACGGGGTCTTTCGGCAGTACCGCTGAAACGGTTACGTATTCTCATGTGCTTTTTAACACGAATTTCTTGTCTTGATTCTTTACTAACCATTTTCATACTCTCCTTATCTGTTATTTCTTACCGGTCTTACCAACTTTACGTCTGATTGTCTCATCAGCATACTTAATACCCTTGCCCTTGTAAGGTTCAGGTCTTCTCTTATCTCTGATTTCAGCTGCGAATTGGCCAACTTTTTCTTTATCAATACCTTTTACGATAATGATGTTCTGTCCATCAAGAACTGTTTCGATACCTTCGGGATCGGTCATCTCTACGGGATGAGAGTATCCTAAGGATAAGGTCAGAACCTTACCGGACTTAGCTGCTCTGTAACCTACACCGTTTACTTCCAGCTTCTTTTCATAGCCTTCGGTAACACCGACTACCATGTTATGAATAAGAGTTCTGGTTAAACCATGTAAAGATTTCATTTTCTTTAAATCATTGGGTCTTGAAACTACTACTTCTGCGCCCTCAACTTTGATTTCCATCTCGTGAGGAAGAACTCTCTCAAGAGTTCCCTTAGGACCCTTAACGGTCACTTTGTTATTTTCTGCAACCTCTACAGTTACGCCTGCAGGAATTGCGATTGGCATTCTACCTATACGTGACATGCCCGTACCTCCTATAATATTTTATTAGGTTTATAGTTTCCGGTTAATTACCATACGAATGCAAGAACTTCGCCGCCAACCTGCAGCTCTCTTGCCTTCTTGTCGGTTACAACACCCTGGTTTGTGGAAATGATTGCAATACCGAGTCCGCCGAGTACCTTAGGCAGATCTTCCTTGCCGGCATATACACGAAGACCGGGCTTGCTGATTCTCTTGATACCGGAGATGATTCTTTCGGTCTTATCTGCATTGTACTTTAAAGTAATGCGGATGGTCTTGAAGTTGCCCTCTTCTACGATATCGTATTTCTTAATATAGCCTTCTTCTAATAAAATCTGTGCAATAGCCAGTTTCATTTTGGAAGAAGGAACATCAACTGTGTCATGTTTTGCAGTGTTTGCGTTACGGATTCTTGTAAGCATATCTGCAATAGGATCACTCATAGTCATGATTTAGTTTCCTCCTTATAATTTTGACTTGAACCATGCTTAAATATTTGAATTCGCCCCCATCTCGAAAACCAGACTCTAAAGAGTCTGATAAACTTCAGATGGTACCGTGCAAGCCCCAAAGAATGCCACAGGCATTCTTCCGGGGATGAAACTTAGATTTTCTTAGTCGGCGTTTTGTGCCGGCTTAGGAAATCTTTTCATCCTTACCAGCTTGCTTTCTTCACGCCGGGAATCTGTCCCTTATATGCAAGTTCACGGAAGCAAACTCTGCAAATTCCATATTTTCTTAAAACAGAATGGGGACGTCCGCAGATCTTGCAACGTGTGTAAGCCTGGGTAGAGAACTTGGGCTTACGCTGCTGTTTTAACTTCATAGATGTCTTAGCCATGAATTTACCTCCTATTTAGCGAAGGGCATGTTGAATAATCTTAATAATTCACGTGCCTCTTCATCTGTCTTTGCGGTGGTTACGATAATGATATCCATACCTCTTACCTTATCTACCTTATCATATTCGATTTCAGGGAAGATAATCTGTTCCTTAATACCAAGTGCATAGTTACCTCTGCCGTCGAATGCGTTAGGGTTTACACCTCTGAAGTCACGTACACGGGGTAATGCCAAGTTTACCAGACGATCCAGGAACTCATACATCTTGTCACCACGTAAGGTGGTCTTGCATCCGATAGGCATACCTTCACGGATTTTGAAGTTTGCTACGGAATTCTTAGCCTTGGTCAGAATAGCTTTCTGTCCGGTAATGGTTTCCATATCCTTAACAGCGCCTTCCAGAACCTTTGCGTTTTCCTTTGCTTCACCAACGCCCATGTTGATTACGATTTTGTCAATCTTGGGGATTTCCATTACGTTCTTGTAACCGAACTTCTTAACCATGGCGTCTTTAATTTCACTGTTATATAAATCTTTAAGTCTGCTCACGCTTTGTTTCCTCCTTCCCCGAATTAATCAATCACTTTGCCGGTTGTCTTAGCAACACGAACTTTTTTGCCGTCTTCTACCTTGAAGCCGATTCTGGTAACCTTTCCTTCGTGAACATACATTACGTTGGACAGGTCAATCGGAGCTTCTTTCTGAAGAATTCCGCCGTTGGGGTTAGCCTGAGAAGGTTTTGCATGCTTTGTAATCATGTTTACGCCTTCAACTGTTACTTTGCTGTTCTTGTGGTCTACGGCAATAACTTTGCCTTCCTTGCCGTTATCTTTGCCGGCGATGACCTTTACGGTATCACCTTTTTTGATTTTTAATGTAGCCATGGGATACCTCCTTATAATACTTCGGGTGCAAGGGAAACAATCTTCATGAACTGCTTCTCACGAAGTTCTCTCGCTACCGGTCCAAAGATACGAGTTCCTCTCGGAGTCTTGTCATCTTTGATGATTACTGCAGCATTTTCATCAAATTTGATGTAAGAACCATCTTTACGACGTGCGCCTTTAACGGAACGAACGACAACAGCCTTTACTACATCACCTTTTTTTACAACGCCGCCTGGTGTTGCATCTTTAACAGAAGCAACAATGATATCGCCAATCTGTGCATATCTTCTTGTAGAGCCGCCCATAACTCTGATGCAGAGAAGTTCCTTTGCACCGGTGTTATCAGCAACCTTAAGTCTGCTCTCTTGCTGAACCATGTTATTTCTCCTTCCAAAATTGTACCGAAATTCTCTTTAGGCCTGGATTATTTAGCCTTTTCAACGATTTCAACAAGTCTCCATCTCTTATCCTTGGAGAGAGGTCTTGTTTCCATTACTTTAACGGTATCGCCAATATTGCATTCATTGTTTTCGTCATGAGCCTTTAATTTGTAAGTATCTTTTACGATCTTCTTGTAAAGGGGATGCTTAACATGCTCTTCAATAGCAACAACGATTGTCTTATCCATCTTATTGCTGATTACCTTACCGGTACGTGTTTTTCTTAAATTTCTTTCCACGATCAAAATCTCCTTTCTGAAATTCCACCCTCATGGGGCCTTGTGAACGAAACCGATTATGCGTTTGCTTTCTCGGTAATAACAGTCTGAATACGGGCAATATTTTTTCTTACTTCTTTAATTCTTGCTGTATTGTCCAACTGATTGGTTGCGTTCTGGAATCTCAAATTGAAAAGTTCTTTCTTTGCAGCAACTAATTCCTGTGCTAATTCTGCATCTGATTTATTTCTCAAATCTTCTACGAATTTATTCATTTTCTGCCACACCGCCTTCCAGATCTGCTTTAGAAACTACCTTGCACTTGCAAGGAAGCTTGTGCATTGCAAGACGTAATGCTTCTCTTGCAGATTCCTCGGGAACTCCTGCGATTTCAAACATTACACGTCCAGGTTTAACAACTGCTACCCAACCATCAACGGCACCTTTACCGGAACCCATACGAGTTCCAAGAGGCTTAACGGTTACGGGCTTATCCGGGAAAATCTTAATCCATACTTTACCGGTACGCTTGGTATAACGGGTAAGAGCAATACGGGCTGCTTCAATCTGATTTGCTTTGATCCAGCAAGGCTCTATTGCAACCAGACCGAATTCGCCGTAACTTAAGGTATTGCCTCTCATAGCTTTTCCTGCCATACTGCCGCGGAACTGTTTACGACGCTTTACTCTCTTAGGCATTAACATAATTATTTCTCGCTCCCTTCCTGATTTTTAGTGGGAAGAACTTCGCCTTTGTAAATCCAAACCTTAACACCAACCTTACCGTATGTGGTGTCAGCTTCTGCGAAGCCATAGTCAATATCTGCTCTCAATGTCTGCAGAGGAATTGTTCCCTCGCTGTAGAACTCGGTACGAGCCATATCTGCACCGCCCAGACGTCCTGAACAGGAAGCCTTGATACCCTGTGCACCTGCCTTCATGGTTCTGCCCATGCAGGACTTCATGGCACGTCTGAAAGATACACGGTTTTCAAGCTGCTGTGCAATGTTTTCTGCAACAAGCTGTGCATCCTTATCCGGTCTCTTGATTTCTTTGATGTCAACTAAAACCTTCTTGCCGGTAAGCTTGGCAAGTTCTGCCTTAGTTACTTCGATTTCTGCACCACCCTTACCGATTACAACACCGGGCTTTGCGGTATAGATGATAACTTTTACTCTGTCAGATGTTCTTTCGATTTCAATCTTGGAAACACCTGCAGCATATAATTTCTTCTTCAGATACTTTCTGATGTTGTAGTCCTCTACTAAATAGTCAGAGAATTCAGCATCAGCGTACCATTTAGAATCCCAATCTTTAATAACGCCGACTCTAAGGCCGTGAGGATTAACTTTCTGTCCCATAACTCTTGACTCCCTTCCTATTTCTTCTCATCCAGAATAACGGTGATGTGGCTCATCTGCTTCTCAATTCTGTATGCTCTGCCCTGTGCTCTGGGTCTTACTCTCTTCATGGTAGGTCCCTTGTTGGCGAAGCATTCTGCAACATAAAGGTTAGCAGGATTCATACCATTATTATTTTCAGCATTGGCTACTGCAGATTCCAATAACTTCTTTACAACGCTTGATGCATATCTGGGATTATAGGTTAAGATTGCCAGAGCAGTCTGAACATCCTTGCCTCTGATGGCATCCAATACGAAACATGCTTTCTGAACAGAAACTCTTGCGTAAGAGATCTTAGCTGAAGGTCTTGTATCTTTCTGCGCGTTTCTTTCTCTTTTAATTTGACTTCTATGTCCCTTAGCCATAGAATTGGTCCTCCTTTCAACTATGGAAGTGAAATTATCTTACTTTTGACTTCTTTTCGTCTTTTCCATGTCCTCTAAATGTTCTGGTTGCAACGAACTCGCCGAGCTTGTGTCCAACCATATCTTCTGTTACATATACAGGAACGTGCTTTCTACCGTCATGTACTGCAATTGTATGTCCCACAAAAGAAGGGAAAATTGTAGAACGACGGGACCAGGTCTTGATAACCTGCTTCTGTCCTGATGCATTTAATGCGTCAACCTTTTTTAACAGGCTCTTGTCTGCGAAAGGTCCTTTTTTCAGTGATCTAGCCATTGTCTCTCCTCCTTAATTATTTGATGGCCTTGCCGTCTCTTCTTCTTACAATCAGCTTATTGGACTTGTTTTTCTTCTTACGTGTCTTTAAGCCGAGTGCAGGTTTGCCCCAAGGAGTGCAGGGACCCGGACGTCCGATACCGGTCTTGCCTTCACCACCACCGTGAGGATGGTCGTTAGGGTTCATAACGGAACCGCGAACGGTAGGACGGATACCCATGTGACGCTTACGTCCTGCTTTACCTAAGTTTACAAGGCTGTGGTCTACATTGCCTACAATACCAACGGTTGCTCTGCAGTTGAGAGGAACCATTCTCATTTCACCGGAGGGAAGTCTTAAGGTAGCGTATTTGCCTTCCTTAGCCATCAGCTGTGCGCTGTTACCAGCGGAACGAACTAACTGGCCGCCCTTGCCGGGATATAATTCTACGTTGTGTACCTGAGTACCTACAGGGATCTGAGCCAAAGGCAGGCAGTTACCTGTTCTTACTTCTGCATGCTCACCGTTCATAACCTTCATGCCGTCTGTCAGGCCTTCGGGTGCAAGAATGTAAGCCTTCTCGCCGTCTTCATAGCAGATAAGAGCGATGTTTGCAGTTCTGTTCGGGTCGTATTCGATACCGATTACAGTTGCAGGAATGCCATCCTTATATCTCTTGAAATCAATGATTCTGTATTTTCTTCTGGATCCGCCGCCGCGATGTCTGACGGTAATCTTACCCTGATTGTTACGACCAGCGCTCTTGTCTAAAGATACGCACAGTGATTTTTCAGGAACAGTCTTGGTAATCTCGGAAAAATCAGAACCGGTCATATTTCTTCTCGAAGGTGTATATGGGTTGTATGTCTTAATTCCCATTGTTGTATCTCCTTTGCTCAATTATTTTGCGCAGCCCCTAAGCCGCATACTTAAAAATCTTATAATCCAGCGAAGATTTCGATATCTTTGCTGTCAGCGGTAAGCCATACAACTGCTTTCTTGGTCTTAGCAGTCTTGCCGGTGGTCATGCCGCGTCTCTTATTCTTTCCGTCGTAGTTCAAGGTGTTAACTCTCTCTACTTTAGCGCCATCGAACATTTTTTCCACAGCTTCTTTAATCTGTGTCTTGTTTGCATCCGGATGAACCAGGAAAGTATATTTCTTTTCGCCCATACCGGCCATACTCTTTTCGGTAATAACCGGTTTGAGGATAACGTCATAGTATTTAATGTCTGCCATTATGCGTATACCTCCTCCATCTTTGCAACAGCGTCCTTGGTAAGAACAACAGTGCCTGCCTTCATCACGTCATAAACGTTTAAGGTGTTGGTTAAAGTGGTCTGAACAGCGGGGATGTTCTTTGCGGAAAGAACTACGTTTGCGTCGTTCTCAGCTAAAACAACAAGTCCCTTTGTTACGTTCAGGTTCTTCATAACGTTTGCAAAGCTCTTGGTCTTGATTTCGTCAAACTTAAGTTCGTCAACCACGATAAGCTTCTTGTCCTGAACCTTGCTGGTCAGTGCAGACTTAAGAGCTGCTCTCTTCTCTTTCTTGTTTAATTTGAAAGAGTAATCTCTGGGAACGGGAGCGAATACAACACCGCCGCCTGCCCACTGGGGAGATCTTGTTGAACCCTGTCTTGCATGACCGGTTCCTTTCTGTCTCCAAGGTTTTCTTCCGCCACCGGATACTTCAGAACGTGTCTTTGCTTTCTGTGTACCCTGACGATTATTTGCAAGCTGCTGAACAACTGCCATGTGTACCAGATGTTCGTTCACTTCTACGCCGAAAATAGCATCGTTTAAGTCGATTGTTCCGACTTCTTTGCCTTCCATGTTATAAACAGATACGTTTGCCATTTCTGTCTAAGTCCTCCTTTCATCTTCAAGCCGCAAGCGATTAGCTTTCTGCCTTTACGGTTTCTTTAATGGTCACTAATGCTTTCTTGGGACCGGGTACTGCGCCCTTTACTAAAAGTAAGTTCTTGTCAGCATCCACTCTTACTACTTCGAGGTTCTGAACAGTTACTTTTACGCAACCCATATGTCCGGGCATTCCTTTTCCCTTGAATACACGGCTGGGTGAGGAGCAGGCACCATTGGAACCCTGATGACGATGGAATTTGGAACCATGCTTCATAGGTCCTCTGTGCTGACCAAATCTCTTGATCGCACCCTGGAAACCTTTACCTTTGGAAATTGCGGAAGCATCAATCTTGTCGCCTGCTGCGAAGATATCAGCTTTAATCTCTGCACCGAGAGCATATTCTTCTGCATTTTCAAATTTGAATTCTCTTACATATCTCTTGGATGTCGTGCCGGCTTTCTTGAAATGTCCCTGCATAGCCTTGTTTACGCCGTGTGCGTGAACGATTTCTTTCTTTCCGCTTGCATCTTTGTTGATGATCTTGTCTTTCTTGTCTACGAAGCCAACCTGTACTGCGCTGTAACCGTCGTTTTCAACTGTTTTAACCTGGGTTACTACACAAGGTCCTGCCTGAAGAACGGTTACGGGAACAAGAACACCGTCTTCGTTGAAGATTTGAGTCATTCCGACTTTTGTTGCTAAAATTGCTTTCTTCATGTTTTCCTCCTGTTTATTCTACAGCGGGGCGCATACCGTATTCGATGTCCAATACCTCGCGTCCATACTAGTAGGGGATATTATGTTTCTTAAGATGTTGAATTACTTGTTCTTCATCTTAATATCAATGTAAACACCTGCAGGCATTTCCAGTCTCTGCAATGCATCAACTGTTTTCTGTGTCGGTGTAATGATATCGATAAGTCTCTTATGGGTTCTCTGCTCGAACTGTTCACGGGAATCTTTGTACTTGTGAACTGCACGGAGAATAGTAACTACTTCCTTTTTAGTAGGAAGGGGTACCGGTCCGCTTACCTGAGCTCCATTCTTCTTGACTGTTTCGATGATTTTTTTGGCAGATGCATCTACTAACTGATGATCGTACGCTTTCAGTGTAATTCTCATTACTTGACTCGTTGCCATAAAAAAAGTCGCCTCCTTTTCGCACTTTTAATTGAAGTACGACAAGCGGTGACTGTACACTCTCCCGTGTGTGTCCTACAGTCAAACACAATGTATTTGATCTGCTTCGTTTCTCACGGTTGTTTCTGCCTATCGGCAGACCTGATTGTCTGTACAGTGACTTGTCGTCAGTTTCCTAACTTGACATTCGCTCCACGGAAAACCTGCTATCCGGCATCACCCATCAGCAGCAACCTCACGCTTCATCGCTATCATGCCACAGCAAGGAGTATTTTACATTACTCCTCTAAAAAAAGCAAGTCCTTTTTCAAAAAAATTGTATTTAAATTGTACTTTTTTGAAAAAGGACCGATTTCTTCATTATTCTGTTTTTTCCTTGGCTGCTTCAAACATTTCTTCCACTTCTTTGGAAGGTTTCCTGTCAAGCAGGGATACGATAACCGCTGCCGCAAGTCCTACAGCAAAGCCGGGAATGATTTCGTAAAGGCCGGTGCTTTCCGACAGGAACGCATACCAGAGCGCATCTGTCACAAAGCCGCCCACAATACCGGCAACCGCACCCTTATAGGTAAATCTCTTCCAATATAGCGCAAGCACGATGGTGGGTCCGAATGCGGAGCCGAATGCCGCCCACGCACATTCCACCAGCGCCATGATACCCTTACAGTTCGGACTTAACGCAATAACCAGAGCCACAACGGAGATAACGGCTACGATTATTCTGCCCGCCCAGAGCATTTCCTTATTGGAAGCATTCTTGCGGAATACGGGCTTGTATACATCTGACGCAAATGCGGAGGAGGATGCTAAAAGCTGGGAGTCCGCCGTACTCATGGAGGCCGCTAAAATTGCGGAAAGCAGAACACCGGAGAGCAATGCCGGGAACAGGCTTCTTACCATATATACAAAGATAAGGCTCTTGCTGCCGTCATCCAGGTATGTACCCAGGTATTCATGTCCTACCAGCGCCACTGCGGAAGCCATAATTAAAATAAGGGCTGTCCAGGTGCTACCCACAATACAGGATTTTTTCATTTCCTTTTCGGAACGGATGGACATGTAACGCACAAGGATGTGCGGCATACCCAGATACCCGAGTCCCCAGCCGAAACCACTTACAATATCGGAGATACTTCCCCAGTCCCATTTACCGGTAGATAAGAGGCTGTAGTAATGTTCGCCCGTAACAACCGGAGCAAGCGGTGTAAAGTCCGCACCACGCATGGCAAACAGCGCCACGATAGGAGCTGTAAGCAGGGCTAAGAGCATCAGCATGCCCTGGAAAAAGTCCGTCCAGCATACGGCATTGAACCCCCCTAAGAACGTATAGAATAAAATAACGCCGGTTGCTAAAATCATGTAGAACATTTCATTCATCACAACATGCAGACCGAACAGATTGAATTCCACCACACCGAACACGGTAACAAACAGGGAACCGCATGCCACAATACTGGATGCCGCATAGATGCAGTAGGCAATAATAAAGATAATGGCACAGATAATCTGCAGCGCCGGATTTTTGGACCGGAAACGGTTTACCAGAAACTGTGGAATGGTAATGGAGTCGTTTGCCTTAATGGAATACCGGCGAAGCCTCGGCGCCACAAAGATCCACGCACAAACGGTACCGATTAAAAGTCCAACAGAAATCCATACCTGACCCATACCGTATAAATAAATGGAACCGGGAAGTCCCATGAGCACCCATGCACTCATATCGGAGGCTCCGGCGGAAAGGGCTGCCACCAGTCCGTTCATATTTCTGCCGCCTAAGAAATAATCCTTATCTCCCGATTCAGTCTTCTTTCCTTTTAAAAAGAAATAAACTCCCATAGCCAGCACTACCACCAGGTAGCAGATAAAGGCCGCAAGTTCTACCATATCACCCTTCATAAGTTTTCTCCTTTGCGTATAAATATACATATCTTTCACATATTTATGAATTTTACAGTGTCTTAACGCAAAATACAAGTCTTTTCTTGCAAAGAATGGAAATTCTGTGTAGTATAAGAGAAGAATATATATAATAGAAGTAATTATTTAAAGAAAGGTTTGTTTAATTACCATGTGGATTGCAAATAACTGGAAAGATTACGAAGTGCTGGATACCTCCGGCGGTGAAAAGCTGGAACGGTGGGGAAAATACCTGTTAGTACGTCCCGACCCCCAGGTCATCTGGAACACACCGCATGAGCATCCGGGCTGGAAAAAGAAAAACGGTCATTACCACAGGAGCAGCAAGGGCGGCGGCGAATGGGAGTTCATAAATCTCCCGGACGAATGGAGCATTTCCTATAAGGATCTCACCTTCCACTTAAAACCCTTCAGCTTCAAGCATACCGGTCTGTTCCCGGAACAGGCTGTCAACTGGGACTGGTTTTCCAATCTGATTGCCCATGCAGGTCGCCCCGTAAAGGTACTGAACCTGTTTGCCTACACCGGAGGCGCCACTGTGTCCGCCGCTAAAGCCGGCGCACAGGTCACCCATGTGGATGCCTCCAAGGGCATGGTTTCCTGGGCAAAGGAAAATGCCGCAGCCAGCGGCCTTGCCGATGCCCCCATCCGCTGGCTGGTGGATGACTGCACCAAGTTTGTGGAACGGGAAATCCGCCGCGGCAACCATTACGACGGCATTATCATGGATCCGCCCTCCTACGGCAGGGGTCCGAAGGGTGAAATCTGGAAAATCGAGGAAAACATCTTCCCCTTTGCGGAACTGACTGCAAAGCTTCTGTCGGACAAGCCCCTGTTCTTCCTCATCAACTCCTACACCACCGGGCTGCAGCCTGCAGTACTGTCGTACATGTTAAATCTCACCGTCAAAAAGAAATTTGGTGGAAAGGTGTCGGCGGAAGAAATCGGACTTCCCGTAAGTAACACCGGTCTTGTACTCCCCTGCGGTGCTTCCGGCCGCTGGCAGGCATAGAGGGGGCAGGTACTTCTTCCCTCCTCACCTGCAGTTGGTGTTGTTTGTTCGGTGTTGGCACTGTTTACAAGCATAAATAAGCCTGAGCTTATTCTTTTCAGACTCTTAGTCACCGTCGGTACTTAGGTGCTGTCATTTAGCACCTTATGTACCGCTACGGTGACTGCGAAGCGCGAGCGGGTCTGTAAAGAATAAGCTCAGGCTGTTTTATTTGTAGGTTGTGCCGCCATTACGCAGGCGGAAAGCTTACCGGTTATAAATGCCTGTCGCAGGCAGGAGTACCACCGGAAGTGTTTCTATTATAGTAGAGATGTTATGCGTCGAACGCCTTAAATTTCTCGTAGATGCTGTCGTACCGGGCGGTAATTTCCATGTAGCGTTCCATGGTCAGGTTACGCTGTTTCTCGTAGCGGCTGATGATGTCGTCAAATTTTTTCAACACCACGTCCACTATCTCTTTGCTTATCTTGCCGTTGTCGGCATCGTCTTTTAAAATCCCTTTTATTTTTTCCGGCGGAAAGGAGTCCTTGTAGCTTCTCTTGCTGTAAAGGGCACTTAAAATATCTCCCACCGCAACAATTCTTTCAAGCTGACTCAAATCCTCTGCCCGCAATCCCTGTGGGTAACCGGTGCCATCCAGCTTCTCATGATGTCTGTATGCCACATTCACAATCCGCTCATCCATGATGCCTTCCAGAATCTTGCCGGTGATAACCACATGAGCCTTCATAATGCGCATTTCTTCATCGGTCAGCCGTCTCGGTGCTTCCAGTATGGAAAGCGGAATGACGATTTTGCCGATGTCATGTAAAAGAGAGCCGTAATACAGAATTTCCAAATCCCTGGTGCCCACATTCATGAGCTTGCCGATTTCCAGTGAAAACGCTTTGGTTGACATGGTATGGATAACCGTCTGCTGGCTCCTGAAATCAATGGAATACACCAGCATTTCCAGAAAGCCCTTCTTCTGTTGTTCAGTGAAGGCGGCGCTCTTAAACAGTGCGCTCATTTCCTGTTTGTATTCGCCGGTTTTCAGTTTGTCCAGTACATGGAACCGCTTCTGGGCAACATAAAAACGCTCTAACGCTTTCTGGGCAAAATCTATATCCCCTTGGGTGGAAAAATAATCCCTCGGCATGTTGTGCCCTTCTGCCCGGGCAAACAAATCCATCTTATCCGCAATGGTCAGATACTGTGCTTCCCTTATGTAACGGCTGTTTATCTGTTCATGCAGCTTGTACGGAAGGTGGTGGTAAAGCACCACCTCCGCCTTATCCCCTACCGGAGACAGATAACGCAGAAACAGATATCCGTAAATGGAATGCGCCCACACGTTGGTTGTTTCGATGGTCGCCAGACTGGCATTGTTCATGTTGGTCTTGATGGCGCCCACATCGTGCAGCATACCGATTAACGCCCATTCCGCCAGCTCAGTATCGCTATACTTGCCTTCCACCTTCAGCATATTGTAAAAAATGTAACCGACAATCTCACCATGATTCAAGAGCCGTGCATTCATGGCACCCATAGCGCGGCTGATAACCTGATATATGTCAAAAGTTCTTACGAGTTCCGCCCCCATGCACTGCCTCCATCACATTCTCGCTTCTCTGTGGCTCATTATAACATAGAATGTACAAAAAAGGAATATTTTTATCAGGCAGTGGCTTCCTCAAACTGCGAGTTGTAAAGGGTTGCGTAGAAGCCATTCTTACGGAGCAGTTCTTCGTGGGTACCCTGCTCCACAATGTCTCCGTCCTTCATTACCAGAATCAAATCCGCCTCCTTGATGGTGGAAAGTCTGTGTGCAATAACAAAGCTGGTCCTTCCCTTCATCAGGTTGTTCATCGCCTTCTGAATTCTGCCCTCCGTGCGGGTATCCACGGAGCTGGTGGCTTCATCTAAAATCATGATGGGATTGTCCGCTAAAATGGCTCTGGCAATGGTAAGGAGCTGCTTCTGTCCCTGGGACACATTGCTGGCGTCCTCATTCAGCTCCATCCGGTAGCCGCCCGGCAGTGTCTGGATGAAATGGTGGGCATGGGCTGCCTTGGCTGCCGCTATGACCTCCTCATCCGTAGCATCCAGCTTGCCGTACCGGATATTTTCCATAATCGTACCTTTAAACAGCCAGGTGTCCTGCAATACCATGCCGAAGTTTTCCCGAAGGTCGCTGCGGTTGAATTCCTTTACATTATGCCCGTCCACCTTAATGGCGCCCTTATTTACATCATAGAAACGCATCAGCAGTTTTACCATGGTGGTCTTGCCGGCACCTGTAGGTCCTACAATCGCAATGGTCTGTCCGGGCTTCACCTGACAGGAGAAATCCTTTATAACAATTTTGTCCGGTGTATAGCCGAAGCCTACATGGTCAAAGGAAACCGCACCGTCCACATGGGACAGCTTTACAGGATTTTCCACCGTTACGTCTTCTTCCTCTTCCTCTAAGAATTCAAAGACTCTTTCTGCCGCAGCCGCCGTGGACTGGAACAGATTGGACACCTGGGCGAGCTGGGTAATGGGCTGGGTAAAGTTCTTCGCATACTGGATGAACGCCTGGATTTCACCCACATCAATCACACCCTGAATGGCTAAAATACTGCCGCTTATAGCCACCGCCACATAGCCTAAGTTGCCAACAAAGGTCATAACAGGCTGCATGAGTCCGGATAAAAACTGGGACTTCCAGGCAGAAACATACAGAACTTCATTAGTTTCCTTAAAGTCTCTCAGAGTATCTTCTTCCTTATTAAATGCTTTGATAATATTCTGCCCGGAGAAGGTCTCCTCAATCTGTCCGTTGATTTTACCAAGATAATTCTGCTGCGCCACAAAGTGCTTCTGGGAGAACCTGATGACCAGACCTATCAGACCGCCGGATATGGGTAAAATCGCCAGCGCAATCAGGGTCATCAGGGGGCTGATGGAAAGCATCATCACCAGCACACCGATGATGGTGGTCAGGGACGTAATCAGTGTCGTAATGCTCTGGCTTAAGTTCTGTCCCATGGTATCCACATCGTTGGTAATACGGGAAAGAATTTCGCCCACGGTACGGGACTCGAAATATGCCATGGGCATACGGTTGATTTTCTCGGAAATTTCCTTTCGGAAACGATAGCTTAATTTCTGGGCAATTCCCGTCATCAGGTAACCCTGTACAAAGGAAAGCAGGGCGCTTAACACGTAGAGTCCCAGTAACAGTAGCAGTATTCTGCCTATTTTTTCAAAGTCAATACCGCCGGTACCCGCAATCCTCGCCATCAGACCGTTAAACAGCTCCGTGGTCGCCTTGCTTAATACCTTGGGTCCTAAAATATTGAAGACCGTTCCTCCGACGGCAAAAAGCATCACCACCAGCACGGCATATTTGTAGTTGCCCATATATTTTAAGAGTTTAACAAAGGTACCCTTAAAGTCCTTTGCTTTTTCTCCCGGCATCATGCCTCCGGGGCCGCCCATGGGTCCGTGTCTGCGGGGTCCTCTGTTTTTCTGCTGTTCACTCATGCGCCTGCACCTCCTTGCAGCTCTTTTTCGGAAAGCTGGGATTTCGCAATCTCCCGGTAAGCAGGACAGTTTGCGAGCAGCTCTTCATGGGTTCCCATACCGGCTATGGTGCCGTTTTCCAGCACGATAATCCGGTTGGCGTGGAGAATGGTACTGATACGCTGCGCCACAATAATCACGGTTGCATCCGCCGTATTCTGCGCCAGCGCCTTCCGCAACGTCACGTCCGTTTTATAGTCCAGTGCGGAAAAGCTGTCGTCAAACAGGAAAATCTTCGGCTCCGCCGCAACCGCTCTGGCAATGGAAAGCCTCTGTTTCTGACCGCCGGACACATTGGTGCCGCCCTGGGAAATAGGACTTTCGTATTTTTCCGGCTTGCTGTCGATAAATTCCGTTGCCTGTGCGATTTCCGCCGCCTTCTTCATCTTTTCATCGGAAATGTCCTCATGGGCAAACTTTACATTGGAAGCAATGTCACCCGAGAACAGCACCGCCTTCTGGGGCACCAGTCCCAATACGCTGCGCAGCTTGTGCTGGGAAATATCCCGAATGTCCACGCCGTCCAGCAAAATCCGTCCCTCTGTCACATCATAGAAACGGGGAATTAAATTAAGCAGTGTGGATTTACCGCAGCCGGTGCTTCCGATAATAGCTGTGGTTTCTCCCGGCTTTGCCGTGAAGGAAATGTCGTGCAGGGCATCCTCTTTTGCCTCCGGGTAACGGAATGCAACATTTTCAAAGGTAAGCTCTCCTTTTATCCCGGTAAGTTCTGCGTCCTTTACGTCCTTTTTATCCGTAATCTTCGGCTCTGTCTTTAACACTTCTTCAATACGGTCCGCTGCCACGCCCGCTCTCGGCAGCATAATGGAAACCATGGTCAGCATTAAGAACGCCATGACAATCTGCATGGTGTAAGTAATAAACGCCAGCATGGAACCTACCTGCATGGTGCCCGCATCGATATTTTTGTCGCCGAACCATACAATCATAATTGTAATGGCGTTCATAATGAGCATCATCACCGGCATCATGAAGTTCATGACCCTGCCGGTAAACAACTGGGTCTGCATCAGGTCCTTATTGGCTTTGTCAAATCGTTTTTCCTCGTAGTGCTCCCTGCTGAAAGCACGGATAACCGGCACACCGGTCAGTATCTCTCGGGAAATCAGGTTGATATTGTCCACTAAGCTCTGTAAAATCTTGAACTTCGGCATCGCCACCAGAAGCAGTATCAGCACAAGTGCCAAAATGGTACCTACCGCCACGCCGATAATCCATCCCATGCCGGTACCGGTGTTCACAACCTTGATGACACCGCCCACACCGATAATCGGCGCATACAGAACCATACGCAGCAAGACTACAATTACCATCTGCACCTGCTGGATATCATTGGTGCAGCGGGTAATCAGGGATGCGGTGGAGAATTTATCCATCTCCTCACTGGAGAAGGAAATTACCCTGGCAAACATTTTCTCTCTTAAATTCTTACCGATTTTTGCCGCCGTTACGGAAGCAAAATAACCGGTGAGAATGGCCGCCAGAAGCATCAGCGCCGAAAGCCCCAGCATCTTGAATCCGGTCTTCCACAGGAAATCCGTCTGCACTTTGCCGGTATCCATGCCCATTGCCTCATATTCGGACTTTACAAACTGCACCGCCTGCCCTTTTACTATGGTGTCGCTCTGATCGCCCATCTTGGCAAGCGCCTGCTCGCGCATGGCAAGCAGATCCTCCTCCGTTACCATGCCTGCTGCCACCATGTCCTTTATCTGACCAAGGTCATAGGGTGACTGACCGCTGTTTAACATAGAAAGAAAGACCATGGGAAGTTTCATGGCCTCATCTATCTTTTCGCAGGTTTCTTTGTCCCCGCTTACAAGCTCATAAGTACCGTCTTCTTCCTGCCTGTAAGCTCCCGCAACCGTATTTCTTTCTTCTGCTGTCATGAACAGGCTTAAATCTTCATAAGTTTCTTCTCTTAATTTTTCCGGCGCCGCATACTCGATACCACCCTGTCCGATGCCCACATCCACAATGTCCGACGTGTACTGTGGCAGTCTCAGGTCGCAGAACGCCTGAACCACCAGCAGCAGGAATACAATCAGGGTAGCCGGCCATGCCTGTGCCAGATACTTTGCAATCTTGCCCATACCAAACCATGCCTTTCCATATTTTTCACGTAATACACTTTATTGTATTTTTCCTGCCGCCTTTAGTCAATTAAGAAACTATAAACTTATCCTAAAATTCCTATACCGTCCAATAAGGTTTTCAAACCGATTAAAATTAAAATCACGCCGCCGCAGATTTCTGCTTTGGAGCGGTATTTATCTCCGAAAATGCTGCCGATTTTTACACCTACGGCAGAAAACAGGAAGGTAATGACACCGATAAAGGAAACGGCGGGTATGATTTTCACCTGCAGGAAGGCGAAGCTGACACCGACTGCCAGGGCATCGATGGAGGTTGCAACGGCTAAGAGCAGCATGCTCTGAAAATTCATGGACGCATTGATTTCTTCCTTGCCGAACGCCTCCTTAATCATGCTGCCGCCGATAAATACCAAAAGCACAAACGCAATCCAGTGTGCGTACTTTGTAAAAATATCGGCAAAAAGACTTCCCAGAAAATATCCGGCAAGAGGCATCAGCGCCTGAAAGCCGCCGAACCAGAGGCCCGCAATGCACATATGCTTCCACTTAATCTTTCCCAGGGACAAGCCCTTACAGACAGAAACGGCAAATGCATCCATTGATAAACCTACCGCCAGTACAAATAGTTCCCAAATTCCCATGTTTTCATCCTGCCTTTTATGTTTTCGTATTCATTCTCTCTTACATCAAAAACCGTAAGAGGGAGTCAAACGGTCGTATGAGCATCACCCGCCATTTCCGTTTGCCGGAGAGCGCCTGCGGGAGCACGCCATCCTGTTCTTTCACACTTCCGTCCGCATTTACGATAAAGGCATCCTGTTCATAGCTTTCCATGTAGTCCCGCATCTGTGCATTCAGCGTTTCGCTGTCAATCACTAACATCATTTCCGTATCCAGATAGGCGCTGCGCATGTCCCAGTTAAAGGAGCCGATGGCAGTCAGCCTGTCTCCGATGCGGAAGCATTTGCCGTGATAGGATACACCCTTGTCATATTCTAAAATCGCAAGTCCCGTGTCGAGCAGTGCCTGTCTGTGCACCTGATAATCCACCGCCCCGAAGGGATTGCCGTTGTTGGCAACAGAATTGGTCATCATGGTGGTTTCCGTGCTGTCACATATCTCCTTAAGCCTCTCCATCATATAATCGTTGCACATAATATACGGCGTATGAAAGGTAACAGGCTCTCCGGCTTGTGCCATGAGCTCCGTCATTTCATAGAAAAGTACCGGCTCCTTGATGCCCGCCTGTACGGGATTGGTGAGGATGGTTATTTTATTGACCGGCTCCGTTTCTTCCCGGTAGTCCCTTTTTACAAACCATCCGGGATGCTCGGAAAGCCCTTTTTCATACAAAGCCTTCAGTTCCTCCGCCGCCCTTAAGGTTCTGCTGCCGGGATTTTTTTCTTCGCATTTTACCTTGGAGTCCGCATTTTCCCACATGGTTCCGGCATATGTCTGCAGCTCCTTTAAGGAAGGAAAAGCATCTTCCCCGTAAACCAGCACGTCCCAGTCGTAATTTTTATAATCGGTTTCATCCCCTAAAAAATAATCGTAGGTATTTCTGCCGCCCACAATGTAAGCCGTATCATCCACAATCAGGTATTTATCGTGCAGCCTTGCCATCAGCTTGGTGGGCCTTAAAAGATTGACGGGGTTATAAATCTTAATGGCAGCATTCGGCAGGCTTCCCAGCGCCTTAAAATATTCCTTCCCGCTTTTTAAGGAAAAGAAGGAAAAGCCGTCTATTAAAACCTCCACCTGCACGCCTCTTTCCGCGGCATCATAAAGAGCGGATAACATCCATTTTCCGCTGTTATCCGCTTTAAAATCGAAGGTGGAAAGCACAATCCTCTCTCTGGCATTCGCTATGAGAGACAGCCTTTCTTTTAGCGCCTCTTCATTCGTGAACAGGATTTTTGCCCGCTCTCCACTCTCCGCATCGTTATAAAATTCTTCTATATGGAAGTTCTCCTTTGTTTCCTCCGTTGCCGCTCCCTGCCCGGTATACGGTACGCACACGAAAAGCACGTATACGATAAGCAGCAGGGGAATGGCAATAAGAATAGCTTTTTTCATAAAATCCGGTATCCTTTCAACAACTGTGCCTATTATACCATATACCGGATTTCTTTTAAATTATTCTTTTACACCGCCGATGGTAAGTCCTGCTACAAAGTACCTTTGCAGAAAAGGATACAGGCAGACAATGGGCAGCATGGTGATAATGGTTGCCGCCGCTCTCACCGTAATCGGTGTTACCGCACTGGCACTCGCTACGTTTTTTGCCCCATCCGCACTGCCGCTCTGCTGCATAACGGAATTTAAGAGCTTCATCAGTTCATACTGCAGCGTGGTATACTGGGATTTCATACGGTTATACAGCATGGCATCAAACCAGGAGTTCCACTGGTATACCGCCACAAACAAGGCTACTGTCGCATATACCGGCTTGCACAGCGGAGAAATAATCTTCACAAATATGGTAAAATAACCCGCTCCGTCAAGCTGCGCCGACTCTTCCAGGGAATCCGGCAGTCCCTGCATATAGGTACGAAGCACCAGCATATTGAAGGCGCTGACCGCACCGGGAACCACATAAACCCAGAAAGTACCTGTCAGGTGCAGGTTTTTATAAAGTAAGAATACCGGAATCATACCACCGTTTACATACATGGTAATAACCCAGAACAGGGAAAGCTGGGAACGGAACAAAAAGTTCTTGCGGCTCACAATAAATGCAAGCAGTGCATTACTGGCAAGAGCGAATCCTGTTCCCAGAATGGTTCTCAGCACGGTTACAACCGCCCCCGTTATCATATTCTGTTTGCTGAAAACCGTCCTGTAATTCTGCAAGGTAAATTTTCTCGGTATTAAATGGATACCTCCCCGTACCGCATCGATACCGTCGTTAAAGGAAAGCGCCAGCGTATTTAGTACCGGATACAGGGTCACAATAACAAAAGCCAGCATAAATAAAGTGTTGCAGGTCACAAAAATAATATCTGCCGCGGTTTTTTTCTTTCTCATTTTCTGCCTCTCAATCTGCCGGAAACCGGCTTTCTTCTAAGAAACGGGACTTTTAGAACAATCTCTCTTCTCCCATTTTTTTGGCTGCGCCGTTGGCAATCAGAATCAGGATTATGCTGACCGCGCTCTTAAATATACCGGCTGCCGTACCAAGAGAGTAATCATTCTGGCTGATACCCCAGGTGAGCACGTAAATATCAATGGTATCTGATACGCTTTTAATCAGACCGTTTCCTAAAAGATACTGCACTTCAAATCCTACATTTAAGATATTTCCCACATTCATCAGAAGAAGAATCATAATGGTGGGTTTTATTCCCGGCAGGGTTATGTATTTAATCTTTGCCCATCTGCCTGCACCGTCAATGGATGCCGCCTCATACAGACAGGGGTCAATGGAAGTAATCGCTGCTAAGTAAATGATGGCATTCCAGCCGGTTTCCTTCCATACATTGGCAAATGCCACAATGGGCCAGAAATAACCGGGCTTTGCAAAAAAGTTCACCGGAGTATCCACAATTTTCAATGCCATCAGAATTTCATTGATAATACCGGTTCCGGAAAGAGCATCATGCAGGATACCGGTTACAATAATCCAGGATAAAAAGTGCGGCAGATAGGAAATGGTCTGAATACTCTTCTTTGCCGCCTTACTTTTCACTTCGTTTAACAGAATGGCAAACAGAATTGCCATAATAAAGGTTGTTACAAGATTCAGGACACCCATACCCAGGGTGTTTCGCAATACTTTAATAAACGTGGCATCATGAAACAGGAACCCGAATTTATCTAATCCGACAAATTTAGAATGTAAAAATCCATCCTTAGGTTTATAGTTCTGAAATGCCATAATCCATCCGCCCAAGGGCAGATAGTAAAAGACAAAGCCGTAGATTACAAAAAAAGCAGAGCAAATCAGCAGAAACTTCTGTTTTTTTATTTCTTTCCAGGTTATTTTGGGACCCGGAGTTTTTTTCTTTTTCTCCGCTGTCATAGCAAAACCTCCTATTTTTCTTTAAAGTTTGGGCAGCCATGTGGCCATCCGGCACATAGCTGCCCACTCATGTTTACCCTTTTGTTCTCCGCAATGTCTTACTGTCCCATTGCAGCACGTCTCTCCAGCTCTGTCTGCATCTCAGCCAGGAAGTCCTGTGGATTGGTTGCATTATAAACCTTCATATAATTGTCCCATGTAGAAGCAAAATCAGAAGCCATAACTACCTTCGGCAGCCATTCATGCTTGACTTCACCCATCTTTGTCCATGCCACACCACCGGGGGTTTCGGTTGTGAGCGTATTGGAATACGAATACATCGGGAACCAGGGACCGGTTTCTTTGACTACAGAACCAACCATGTCCACATAGTTGTCAGCGCCGTATGCTTTGAAGCATTTTACCAATGGCTCTGCCATACCGTTCTGGAATTCAGACGGCTGCTCGGCGGGCTGCATGGCATTCTTTCCATCCTTGCTGGTTCCGAGCCATTGCGGGAAATAGGAATAGGTACATAAATGGGAAGCCTGATAACCGGTATCAGCTGCATTTACCCTCTGTTCCTCGGTCCTGTAATACAAACCGTTTTCATCCACTTCATAGTCAATTCCTTCCACGCCCCAGAAACGCAGGTCATGGATTTCCTGATCCAGGCAGGAATTCATAAAGCGGAAAGCAGCATCCACATCTTTACAGCTTGTGGTAATAGCAATACCGTTGGAAGCATTTAAGGTATCACCGTAGGTATGCCACATCTGATCCATACCCTTGTCAATGGTCAGTCCCAGAGGAACGTAATTGCAGCCTTTTAAGTCAAGTCCCTGCTGCTTGTATACATCATTTACATTGTAGGCGAAATCCCACCACTGGTCGCACATACCTAAGACAGCACCGGTGGAAAGCTTTGCGATATATTCGTCATAGGTCTGGGTTGCAAATTCCGGATCAATCATTCCCTTTGCATACTCTTCATTCAGCTTTTCAAAATATCTCTTTGTGGTTTCGGTAGTATTGTAGTCCACAATCTTCATATTATCGGTGTCCACAATAACCGAACCGTCATTGGGATAGCCGTCTAAGAACTGTCCCGCATTCTCAATACAGAAATATCTCCAGTCCTCGCAGAGAATGGTGTACGGAATATTGGCGGTGCCGTCATCCATGGTCGGATTGGCTTCCATATATCTCTCGATTACATCGAAATAATCATCCAGTGTTTCGATTTCGGGATATCCCGCCCATTCCAAAACTCTTACCTGAATCCAGAAGGCTTCATCGTTATGTGTGGTAGTCTTATCTTCCCCATACTTGTTCTGGAACACGTTTGCCCAGTAAATATGTCCGTCATCCTGGCGGAAAGATTCCCACTCTGCATCCGAATACATTTCCTTGATATTCGGATATTTGTCAATATAATCGTCCCAGGCAACCAGAGCTCCCGCATCGTACAGGGGCTTCATGGAATCGCCGCCGTTGATAAAATCGGGATATTCCCCTCCTGCAATAATGGTACCGACGGCTTCCGCATCTGTCTGTCCGGTCAGCCAGGTTTCCTTTACTCTGACGCCGGTCTTCTTTGCTATAATTTCCTGCACATCGTTTCCGTCATTGATTTCCGCATCCGGCATTGCCGTAAACATAGTGAAAGTAATAATTTCATCATCTGCATACTCTTTGTCGCGAAGCGCCCCCACGCCTGCCTCTGCTTCTTTGGTTTCGCCGTTGCCGGTCGTGCTCGTTCCTGTTGTTGCGTTGCCATCTGTGTTGCCTGCTTTACCTCCGCATCCGGCCAGTACCGTTGCCATCATACAGGTGCCCAATAGCAGTGCTGTGATTTTCTTACCTTTCATGATAACCCTCCCTTGTTATTTGTTATTTGATAATTCTATTATAAATAAAGAGCTGACAAAAATCTCCCGATAAACTATGGCATAAAACAGGATAAACTACAGAACAGCACTTTCTTTTTCTACAGCTTCCGCCGGCATCTGCCTTGCGTTTTTGCGGTATTTCGCCGGTGTGCAGCCGTTGATTTCTATAAACTTGCGGATAAAATAATCTGTATCATGATACCCTACATCTTCTGCCACCGCACTTATCTTTTTGTCCGTCCGTACCAGCTGGACGGCCGCCTGCCCGATACGATAGGCGTTCAGATAATCCTTAAACGATTGTCCGTATTTCTTCCGGAATATCTGACCTAAATAGGAGCTATTCACAAAATAGGTCCGGCTCAAATCCTTCAGTGTCAGGTTTTCGGCATAATGCTCCCTCACTTCTTTTTCCACGGATAATAGTACACCCTTGGAGACATTTCCACGCAGCTGCACCAGATACTCTGCATATTCGCATGCAAAACGCTTCAGGTGCATGGTACTTCCTTTTTCCAGTCCTTCCTCCGATACATTCCGCATAATATACAGAATCACCTCTTCCTGGTCCACCGATTCGTCCTGCTCCACAGCCAGATGCGTCATCTGGAACAGCAGATAGTTGATATTCATGTTAATCAGGTCTTCCGAGAAACCGGAAGCCTTCATTTCCGTAAACAGCACCTCCACACTTTTGTGAATCTCGGAAATCCGGTTCTGCTCCACAGCCCCCAGCAGTCTGTCAAGGCTCTGCTTGCAGAGGACATTCCGGCCCTTCATGGCTGTGCTGTCTTTTACTTCCGTAAAAAGGTTCTGCACAGTCCGGGACTGCCGCAGGGGCCGCAGCATCCCGGCATTGTTTTTCCGTATGCTTTCCCTTTTCCCTCCTACTTTTTTGATAAGGGAGAGCAGGGATTCCCTCGATACCGGCTTTAAGATATATTCCATACAAGAGCAGGCAATCGCCTTTTGTGCATAGGCAAATTCATTATATCCGCTTAAAATAGCGAAACAGGCATCTGAAATTTTTTCCTTTTTCACTTTTTCCAGCAAAGTAAGACCGTTCATCACCGGCATCTCTACATCCGTCAGAATAAGATCGACTCCCTCCTTTGGGTTTTCCTTCAGGAATTCATACGCTTCCTGTCCGTTTGCCGCCGTTTTCACAATTTCACAATCTTCTTTTCCCCAGTCAATCAGCATGGTAAGCCCTTTCAGAATAAACGGCTCATCATCCACAAGCATAACCTTCAGACACATTGTTTTCACCCTTCCCTTTCATAGAAAAATATCCTTCTTTTCCAATACCTCCACCGGAATACGGATTGTCATCAGTGTCCCGGCTCCCTTCTCGCTTTCCAATTCAAACTGTGCCCTGTTTCCGGTAACCATTTTCAGTCTGAGACAGGCATTGGCAATGCCCACATGGTCGCTCCGGCACATTTCATCCACATCGGAAATATTTATTTTCTCCCGGAGTCTCTCGACTTCCTCTTCCTCCATGCCGGCGCCGGTATCCTCCACCTCCATGCACACAAAACCGTTCTGACCATATATACGGAGGTAGACGTAGCATGGTACGGTCTTTTTCTCCACTCCGTGCACACAGACATTTTCCGTAAAGGTTGCCAGTGTCAGCCGGGGAATGAGATACTCCCCGCATCCTTCTTCCACCTCCAGTTCATAATGCAGGCGGTCCCCAAACCGGTACTGCTGGAGCTGCAGGTAGGCTTCCACAAAAGAAAGCTCTTCTTTGATGCTTATCATGTCCCGTGACCACTCGGCATTCTGTCTCTCTAAAAGCGCCAGCCGCTCAATCATACAGGCGGTTTCTTCTTCCCCCTTCATAATGCTGTGCATCCGTATGCTTTCCAGCACATTGTAAAGGAAATGCGGATTTATCTGGCTGTGTAACGCTAAAAGCTCCGCTTTCTGCCTGGCAAGATCCACCTTCTGCTTTTCCATCCGGTCCGTATAAACAGTCTTAATCAGTTCCCGCAGTCTTACCACCATCCGGTTATAGTTCTGCATCAGACTGCCGATTTCGTCCTTTCCCCTGACATCCGGAATTTCCTGAAGGGTCTGGAGTTCCACCTCATCAAAGGCTTTACTCAGCACCATCAGCCGGGAAACAATGGATTTATGGAATACATAGGCCATCCCCCCCGGGAACAGGATATTCAAAGCCAGCATAAGCATAATGGTCACGGCATGATCCCGCATCATGGAAAGAAGCTCACTTTTGGTTTCCATGACAAGAATACGGTAATTTTCCCCATACAGTTCGAACTGCTTTTCATACCCCACAGGCTCTGTACCTGTCAGATAGGAAAAATCTTCTTTATTATTTGCATAAGCCGTGTTGGAAAGCAGAATCCGGTCACCCGCACAGACATATACCGGTGCATGGAATTTAATCTCCTGCAGCCTTTTTTCCAGGGTTGCATAATTTAAGTCAATGCGTATCAGCTTTGTCTTTTCCATTTCCCGGTAATAGTTCAGCCTTCTTACCAGGGAAATCCTTCGCTTGCCCGCCGCCGATGTCCATTTGTCTCCCATGTAATAGTATGCCATCACCACATCCCCGTCACTGTCAAGGAGCTTGCGGCACCAGTCCTCCTCCTGCACGGAGGAAAGCTTGTAAAAATGGGAACCGTTTACTATGGTTTCGTTATCGGCACACATAACCACACTGACGCTGCCGTAACCGATACCTGTTTCGTAAAAATTCCGTTTTTCCACTTCCCTGCTGGCTTCGTAAAAGCTCAGACCGTCCGGATATTCCGTTTCTAAAAACTCATAGACGGAGCGGTTGATATATACCGTATTGGCAAGCTTCGCCGCCTCCGATACCGCATAGGTAAAATCATTCTGCGCCGTTTCCGCCATACTCTCCATTTCATAACGACGCTCCTTAATTTCCCCTCTGTATAAAATGGAAAACAGGACGCCGTCCGTGATGAACAGCGGCAGAAGCACACAGCAGACATAGAAAAGCACAAGCTTTTTCCGGATACTGTAATCATTGATTTTATTTTCTAAGATATTCCCTAATTTTCCCATAACAGTTCATCTTCCGTACGAAGCATCACCGACTGCACCTTTACTCCCGTAAGCTCTTCACTCCTGCGATCCGGCGCCTGACCGCCCACATACACTTTTGCTTCCCCTTTATGGGTACGGAAATTGCCCTCTTTGTCGCAGAGTCCGAAGGCATCCTTCGCCAGGTGAATGCTCACCTTTTTTTCTTCCCCCGGTCTTAACGTAACCTTCCTGATTGCCTTCAGCTGGGCGTTTGGGGTATCTTCTTTTTCTATCTTTATGTAAACCTGCACCGTTTCCGTACCGGTTCTCTTTCCGGTATTTTTTACCGTTACCGTAATATCAGTTCCGTCTTCCCCCACCTGTTCTCCCCGGACGGTCAGATTGCTGTAGGCATAGGTTGTGTAGGAAAGTCCGTATCCGAAGGGATACAGGGCATCCTGCTTCATGTAACGGTAGGTTCTGCCCGCCATGGCGTAATCCGTAAATGCCGGAAGCTCCTCCGTTCCTTTATAAAAGGTAACCGGCAGATGGCCCTCGGGATTTATGTCTCCGAACAATGTTTCCGCCAAAATCCTTCCGCCTTCCGCGCCGGGATACCAGCCCTGTATAATGGCGGGCACATGCTTCTCCGCCCAGTTGACTGCCAGTGCGCTTCCGGAAAGAAGGATTAAAACCACCGGCTTTCCGCTATTGACGGCAAGCTCCAAGATTTCCTGCTGCCTGCCGGGTAAATTCAGATCCGGCTTATCCCCGCTGGCATACTGGTTGCCGGTGTCGCCTTCCTCTCCTTCCAGTCCCGCATCCAGACCTAAGCAAAGCACCACCACATCACTGGCTTCGCAGACAGCTTCCACCTCTGCATTTCTGTCCTGCCCCTTACTTAACGGACTGACATAACCTAAATGCAGATGGCAGCCCTCGGAATAGAGTACTCTGACCTCATCCCCCAGATATTCCTGAATACCTTCCAGAACCGTCACATAACGGGAAGCCGTTCCTTCGTAATTCCCCACCAGCGCCCTCCGGTTGTTGGCATTGGGTCCGATCACCCCGATGGTTTTTATCTGTGTACGGTCAAGCGGCAGCAGATTATTTTCATTTTTTAAGAGCACAACGGATTTGGCGGAAGCCTTTCTGTTTAATGCCCGCATTTTGCTGCTGTCCACTGCCGTATACGGTATACTGTCGAAGGGTGTTTTCCCCTTTCCGTCAAACATTCCTAATTTCATCCGGGTGGTAAACAGATGTACCAGCGCCTCGTCCACCCTGCTTTCTTTTATCATCCCTTTTTCCACCGCCTCTTTTACATACACAAACAATTCCCCACAGTTTAAGTCGCAGCCGTTATTGACCGCCATGGCAACAGATTCCAGAGGTCCTTCCGTTACCTTGTGCCCCTCATGAAAATCCCGAATGGCCCAGCAGTCGGAAACCACATGGCCTTCAAATCCCCATTTTTTACGCAGGATATCCGTAAGCAGGGTTTTGCTTCCGCAGCAGGGTTCCCCATTCGTCCGGTTATATGCACCCATGACCGCTTCCACTTTTCCCTCCTGCACACATGCCCTAAATGCCGGAAGATACGTCTCATACAGATCCTGTCTGGAAACCTCGGCATTGAATTCATGCCGCAGGGACTCCGGTCCGCTGTGTACGGCAAAATGCTTGGCACATGCCGCCGCCTTCAGATAATTTTCATCATGCCCCTGGATGCCTTTCACAAAACGGACGCCCATACGGGAAGTCAGATACGGGTCCTCCCCGAAGGTTTCATGTCCTCTTCCCCAACGCGGGTCACGGAAAATATTCACATTGGGTGACCAGAAGGTAAGTCCCTTGTAAATGTCCGTATCCCCGAATTTCTGCTGCATATTAAATTTAGCACGTCCTTCCGTAGAAACCGCATCCGCTACCTCTTCCGCCAGGTCTTCGTCAAAGGTAGCTGCCAGACCGATTGCCTGGGGAAATACGGTTGCGGTGCCGGCTCTTGCCACACCGTGAAGTGCTTCGTTCCACCAGTTATATGCTTTGATGCCCAGCCTGTCGACAGCTGCTGCCCCATGCACCATCTGGGATACCTTTTCCTCCAGTGTCATCTGTGCCACAAGCTCTTTTGCCCTTTCCTGAAATTCTTTTATCTTTTCTTTATTTTGTGTTAAATCCATACCCGATACCTTTCTTTCCTTTCCTTTTCCGTTAAAGAAGTTTTATTGTAAGAAGCTTTGTCCTATAAGAAAATTGTAAACATACGCGTCCTATGCCGCCTTTCATTTCTTGCTCATTACTTATCAGATATTGCTAATTTACGCCGGTACATTTTACTATATTATACATTTTTCTTATGCAATTCATGCAATATGGCACGTTTCCGTAAAATATACGTGGACAATATGCGCAAGATGTGAGAAACTGAGGTTAGAAAAGGAGGGCTTTCATATGATTCAGATTTTAAATGGCGTAAGAGAAACCGTGGATTACGATTCTTACCGGGGCTTGAAGCTGTACCACAATGTGGAAACAGAGGATTATCCCCTGCACTGGCACACCGCACTGGAAATCATTATGCCCTACACCAATACCTATACTGTAGAAATAGACAAGACTCCCCATGTGCTGCAGGAGGGAGATATTTTCATCGTACCGGCGGGTGTACTGCATAAACTGATGGCCCCGCCTTCCGGAGAACGGTTAATCCTGTTATTCGACTACGGTCTTCTGTGCAACGTACAGGGCATGGATACCCTGTTGCATTCCCTGCATCCCTACGCGTTCATTTCCGTTTCCGCTTACCCGCAGCTTAATGAGAAACTGCGGCATATTTTAAATGAAGTAACCGATGAGCATGAAAATAAACCTCCCTTTACGGAAGCTTATATCTACTCGCTTATGATTCAGTTCTTTACCCTGCTCGGTCGCACCAGCTTTACGGAGAAAAACCGTTTTCCGGGAATCACCGTACACAAGCAGCATGAATACGTGGAAAAATTTATGGAGGTCTGCAACTATATCACGGAACACTGCACAGAAAATCTGACCTTAGACGATTTAGCCTCCTTATCCGGCTTTTCCCGTTTTCACTTTTCCCGGCTTTTTAAGCAGTTTACCGGCATGTCCTCGTATGATTATCTGACCCAGAAGCGCATCACCTTAGCGGAGCAGCTTCTTATCCAGCCCGGAATCTCCATAACGGATGCCGCCCTGCAGTCCGGCTTCGGCAGTATTTCTGCCTTTAACCGGATTTTCAAGGACAAGAAAGGCTGCACACCCTCCGAATACCGGAAATTAGGGCAATAATCCGCCGTCATTTCTCCGGCGGGTGTGCAGGCGGACTGCCGGTCATTTTCTCTGCAAGGTCAGCCAGCAGTTCGCCCACGTCCTTTTTATTGTGTGGATGCAGATCATTGTCCTCTCCCAGTCCTATCGTCCGTACCATTCCGGTACCTGGCAGCGTTAGAACTTTTTCCTGCTCCAGCCGCATGGCACACCAATCGCTGTCCCTTTCCTCTTCATTTCCGTAATAGGTTTCTATCTTAAAATTTGGAAGCTGCACATAAAGAAACGGCAGTCCGTTGTCCTTCCGGGCTTTCCGGTAGCCCACAATTAACCGTTTTAATTTGTCCGCATAGGTAAGCACTCCCGGCATATGGGCATTGGCTTCTCCCTGATACCACAAAAATCCGGCAATCGGAAAAGCCTCGCAGGGTGCCGCCATGCCGTTATACAATCCGGTGCTACGCCAGTTAATAAAATCTACCGGCGGACGTTTTTCACATACGGCTCCCACTTTTGCCTGAAAAGTCCCCGATAACGGGATCTCCCCGCTCTCTGTTTTAAGGCAGAACGGTTTTCCGGGCGTAATTCTGCCCTCTCCCTGTTCCGATATCAGGCGGATGACTAAAAAGTTTTCTCCCGCATGCAGCATCCCCGCTTTCACCGGATACCGCCGCTCCGGGTACTGGTATGCCGTGCAGCCCACCAGACTACCGTTTACATAAACTTCATCCGCATCCACCATGGTTCCCAGACAGAACACACTGTCCTGTGCCGCCATTTCCTTTGTCACCGTAAAATGCCTTGCCAGCCAGACACTGCCACAGAGTCCCCGGTAGCCGGTGTTCCGGAAAAAGAAGGGAACGTCTATCCGGGAAGAATCGTCCCAGTGTTCTGCTTTCTCTTCCTTCCGCCCGTTTTCTTTATTCTTATTCCAGGCTTCTTCCTGCATCCACGCACCCTTTATGCCGGCATCTTCTTTCTGCAGTCTGCCGTACCATTCCGCCGTGCTTTTCTCATTCTTTTCTTCCTGCTCTTTCCGCCAGTCATCCTGTGCGTAGCGTTCTGCTTCCGCCAGGCAGTCATCATACCCCTTTAACATTTCCCGGCTCATAAAAGCCTCTATTTTGGCTCCGCACAGGCTCACATTTAAAATGCCTACCGGCACACCGGTCCGGTCCCATCTTTTTTTCGCAAAGAAATAGGTACAGGCGGAAAAATCCAGAACATTCTTCGGATTTGCCGGTTTCCATTTCCCGGATAAAGGCTCCGAAAGCGGTCCGTGAAAGTCTGCATGCTCCGCAATCTTAAACGAGCGGATATAAGGATTTTCACAGTTTTTTATTTCTTCTTCATAATAAGGCGCCACCCAGCTCACAGGCAGTTCCATGTTGGACTGACCGCTGCAATACCAGACATCTCCGATGAGAAGATGCTTTCTTTCGAGCCACTCTCCGGCTTCATCCTCTACCCTTAGGGTATAAGGACCGCCCGCCTCTCTTGCCGGGAGGAAAGCCGAGAAGCTTCCCGTTTCATCCGTCCTTACATGCCATGCCTGTGTTTTTTCACCCGATGTCCTGCCTTGCTCCGGTGCCGCTCCTTGCTCCTTGTTTTTGGGGAGCTTACGGTCCGCCTCTTCCCTTGCAAGACTGATACTGACCGTTCTTCCCGGTAAATCCCATCCCCAGATGTGTATGTCTTTTCCTCGTTGTAAAACCGCATAATCCCCCAACAGGCGCGGCAACCGTAAGTCCCCCATACTGTTCTCCTCTTTTCTGCTCTTCTTTTCCGCATGAAAGGCTTTTATCCGTTCACCTTTCCATTCATTACCTTTCCTTTTATTACTTTCCCACAATTTTCTTCACCACCGGCACCTTAGACAGCACATAAACTGCCGCTCCGCTTATCAGTGTAATCAATACGACAATCAAAGGTACGGCAATGGCTGCCGGTGCAAATAAAGTGGTGCCGCCCAGCCAGCCGTAAATCCGCAGAAACAGCGGATGAATGAGATAAATCCCCAGGGTAAGCCCCGCCAGTTTGCCGCAAATTCCAGATGGCCTGCTGCCGGCAGGCTGTTCACTGCCGGAACTTAGCACATTGCTTGCTGTCTGTCCGTTATCAGGAAGCTCTTGCTGCTTTCTGCCGGACACGCCGTCACGCAGCAACAGGAAAATTGCCGCAGCTCCGATAAATGCCGTTACGGAGAAGGGCGTATTTAATACGGTAGACATAATGCCGGTCTTCACCGACCAGGCGTTGCACACCGCAATCTCTATTCCCATGGCTATTACACCGCCAAGCCCAAGCGCTGCCTTTTTTTGTGCGGATAACTTCGGCACGTATTCATGCAGTACATGCCCCAATACATAATAGGTCACATAGCCGCCAAAGAAGGAGCAGTCAAACTGGTTATACAGACTTTCCACAATCGTCCGGTAAGGGAATTCAAATTTCAAAGCCGTCGGCAGCAGGATGGAATAGCCAAAGCCCAGTACGCAGAACAACATACATTTTTTTCTGTCCGCCGCAAAGGATTTTAAGAACGGCGTCAGAAGATACAGCACCGCCAGCATGGGCAGATACCACATATGATACATTCCTTTTCCCAAAAGAGATTCCAGTACAATTTGTTTTTTCACATTGGTAAAATTCCATACGGTGCCGTTTTCCAGGAAATTCACCACGTTGTAAAACAGAAGCCAGAAGAAATACAGAAAAACAATCCTGGGAATTTTCTTTGTATAAAATTTCTTTACCGTGACCTCATACGAGGGTGCCAGAAACAACGCCCCACTTATCATCACAAACAACGGCACGCCTAAGATGGACAGACAGTCCAGCCCGTTCATGACCTTGAAATTCAGACTTTCCACCGGCACCTGCTCCAAATTGAATGCCGACACATGCACGCCCACCACCAGTATGCACGCCACCAGGCGCAGAGCCTCCAGATAGGCAATGTGATTTTTTTCCGTGTGTTCCATAATTTGTCCCTTTTCGTATGTTGTCAATTTGTTACCTGCCTTACTTTTCGTTTTCTGCCGCGGAAGTTTCCGGAAGGAATTTCCGGATAGCCTCTTCGCACAGATTTTCTCCTATGACAATGAGCACTTTCTGCCCCGCCTCAATGGGTTTTAACGAAATGGCATCATGGGTGGCATTTAACTGCAGCCATTCTCCCGTAGGTTTCTGTATAAACCCTTTTACCCGGAAAATCCGGCCGCAGGCTTCGTCTTTCATCATAGCCGAGACTGCTTTTTTGAGCTTCTCTTCTGTAATTTCTATGTTCATGAAAAACAATGAGTCAAAGCCCTTGAAGTCACCCAGATCCATTTTGATATAGCTTTCCGATACATAACCGCAGGATACCAGCTCCTGTAAATCCTGCTCCCGCAAATCCGGAATGCCTTTTCGGATTATCTCTTTATCCAGTCTTCTTTTACATTTCACCTGCTCCAGCGCCTTGTTTAACCGTTCCACCGTTCTGTCCATTTCCCCCGGTGTGGCTTCGTCCGCCCGGCTTAAAATAATGCGTCCGGCATCCGCGGCTTCACTTGCCAGCAGATATTCTGCCTCTTTTGACAGGTTTTCCTGCAATTTTGCGTCCACAATGGCAATTACATTGCCGATTTCGTACCACTGGTCAAGTGGTTCCTCGTATAATGCATCAAAAAATTCATCCACATCGTAAATGCCGGACGGCTCCACAATCACTCTGTCGTATCCGCACATTCCCATGGCAATCAGCTTGGTTTTGAATCGTCTGCGGTGACAATCCCGGTCGCATCCACCGGAAACCATTTCCAGCTCGCAGTTATCCCCTAAAAGGTCCTGCAAAAGCATCATATCCACATTGATGGCGCCAAAATCATTTTCTAAAATGCCGATATGCAGCCCCCGGCCAATCAGATATTTGGCATATTTCCTTATGAAAGTTGTCTTACCGGAACCTAAAAAACCGGTAATCAGATCAATCTTTACCATATACTTTCCACATCCTTTTCGCAGCCGTTTTTACACTACCACTCTTCGCCGGGGTACTGCATGCCCCAGTCTTTGCGCACCTTTGTCATCATTGCCATAACATCCCGCGTAAAATCGCACTGCATCGCTGCCGCGTTGCCTTCCCGGAGAGCCTGTTCCATATCGGTCATTTCATAATAAAGCGCCATTTCCGTTTCCCCCGCAGCAACTTCCCTTCTGCTGCCGGTTTCCGCATCCACAATCACAGCCTTGTCCGCTCTCGGATATTCCATAATCTCAATATACCCTTTTTCACAGCTGATCATAGCACGCTTCGGCTGCTTGGAATGCATGGAAAGCGCCACCGTTGCCATCTGCCCCTTGGTATTCTGCAAAAGCATCGTCGCCTGCTCGTCCACACCGGTGGGGGCTTCCTTCCACTGGCTCACAATAAATTCCGGCGCCTCTTCCATAAAGCCTCTCACTACGGACAATGCATAGACGCCGATATCCAGCATGGCGCCGCCCGCCAGATGCGGATTGAAAAAACGGTTCTTCATATCGTATTCCTTAAAGCTGCCGAAATTCATGGTAATCATCTGTACCCTGCCGAGCTCGCCGCTTTTCACGATTTTCCAGAGTTCTTTGTATAACGGCATGTGCCAGATGGTCATGGCTTCCGCCAAAATCAGATTGTTTTCCGCAGCCAGTTCACGCAGTTCCTCCAGCTCCCTGCTGTTTAAGGTAATGGATTTTTCCGCCAGCACATGCTTGCCGTGCTTCAAGGCTTCCTTAATAAAGGTATAATGTGTATTGTGCGGACTGGCGATATAAATGATGTCCGCCTTTTCATCAAAAAACATATCCTCTATATTGTCGTAAACCTTTTCCACCTGATACTTTTTCCCGAATGCCACGGCTTTTTCATGGGTCCGGTTTCCCACCGCATACAGTCTTTTGCCCATTTTCTGCAATGCCTGCGCCATTTCATTGGCAATCACACCGGTTCCCAAAACTGCCCAGTTTAAGTTTTCTTTCATATGTCACCCTGCCCTTTACTTTTATTTATTGTTTCCCGGTATTTACCGACTTCTGTCATTTTCCTTCTGCCTTTATGCCTTCCTAATTTGCCTTGATTATACCATTTCCGCAGGGAATTATCTACCGAAAAAAGGGTAAGAAACAGAGGGACAAAATAAAAACCGGAGAGCCTTCCTCTCCGGTTCAAATATTTACACAATCAGTTCTTTATAAAATTCTGCATAATCTTTTCTCTTGTCCTTGGTAAATTTAATTGCTGCTCTGGGATGCTGGTTTAACTGACCGGTCATCAGGTACTGCAAATCATAGCCCCATACAACACCGTCTTCTTCCAGCTTTACCATGTAATCGGAAATAAAACGGAATACCGGGTAGGTATTGTACTTGGGATTTTTTAAGAAGCCGAGCAGCAGCTCCATGGCACAGTTGCCGGCGCCGCGTCCCATTCCCTTGTAGGTGGCATCCAGCCAGTTTACACCGTCACCGCAGGCTTCAATGGTATTGGCGAAGGCAAGCTGCTGGTTGTTGTGGGTATGAACACCAAGCTGTTTGCCGTATTTGGTCGCTGCTTCCATGTAAATATCCACAATACGTTTCATTTCTTCCGGATAAATGGAGCCGAAGCTGTCTACAATGTAAATGGTATCCACCGGAGTCTTGCCCAGCATATCCAGCGCTACCTTAAGGTCTGATTCCTGCGTCTGGGAAATTGCCATGATGTTGCAGGTGGTTTCATATCCTTTTTTATGCGCATCTTCAATCATGTCAATAGCTTCGGGCATCTGATGAATGTAGGCTGCCACACGGACCATATCCACCGGGCTGTTTACTTTTTCATCAAAATCGTTTTTATCATGTCTGCCGATATCCGCCATAATGGCCAGCTTCAAATCAGTATCGTTTTCTCCTACGATTTCCCGGATATGGTCATCACTGCAGAATTTCCACTTACCGAATTTTGTTTCATCAAATACTTTCTTGGAAGCACGGTATCCCATTTCCATATAGTCAACGCCCGCTTCCAGATTGGTCTTATACAATGCTTTCACAAAATCATCGGTAAAATAAAAATCATTTACCAGACCGCCATCACGAAGTGTTGCGTCCATAACCTTAATGGATGCTCTGTAACCTAATAAATGTTCAACCTGTTTCATATCATTACTTCCTTTCTGTCACTCACACGTCTTTTATATTCTTTAATGCTTTAATCTTTAGAGCTTTGACGCGTTGAAGTGTTAAATGCAATATAGCAGATACAGAAGAAGAAGTCAACTGTTTTTTATTTAAATTCAAGAAACTCAAATTTTATTCTCGGAACTAAAGAAGGAACTCAAATAATTTGAGTTCCTTCTTTAGTATATCTCTGCATTCACGTCTCACCTAAAATCTCTATCATCCATACCTGTTCCAGCTTCACATTCTTCTGTTCCAGTCCCCTCTTGGGCTTTCTTCCCACATACCGGTATGCTTCCTCCAAATGCTCCGCCGCCTGTGTCTGTTCAAAATAGTACTGCAGCTCCTCCACTAAAACATCCCGGTCTACACCAAAAGAAAGCTGGTGATCCATAACAGAAAACAGCCCCTCCGTACGCAACAACGTTCCGAAAGAAAATGCTTCTTGAAACATTTTCAAAAACTTACTTGGAGTCACCCACCAAATATGATATATTGTGAATCCATCAATTTTTGCCGCTATCAACATCATTTACATTTAGTATAATCCATTCGTCTTTCTTGTTTGATCCGATACGTTTTATGCACCTTTTTATCGGGTCATTTATTGGGTTAGCATGACCCAATAAAGTATCCTTCCAAATGCTCATCTCGCTTTCTGTCTTGGGGCTCAAGTTAGCATTTAATAACATTACATTCTTTAATACACATGCCTGCAATATACATTTTTGAATTATCCAAATGCCTAAATTTTTTATTTAAATTCCACCGCCGCTTATACAGAGGCATCCGTAGAAAAAAGATGGATGGCAGAGGAAGTCTTTGACCAGATCATAGGAATCACAGACAAAGAAACAAAACGAAAGGCAGTGGAACAGGTGGCAGGGGCTTAGGAGATCATCTATTCTGCGACAGAAATGATGTGAATGGAGAAAACTTTGATTCTAATACATATCTCAGGGATGCTCTGTCTATTAATTTCCTACAGTAAATTTACCCGACCAAATCTCCTATTCCTCATGCAACTTTCCTTCATATATGTTATTTTATAAACATAAAGGATACAAATGTCCATAGTCGGTACAAACAAGGAAACCCAGAGAGTGTAACTCTTTGGGGTTTCTTGTTCGTCAGGGGGAACCAATCCCAGGCTAATTACCGACTGCTCGTCCCCATCTAACCATTTGCATATGTAATTTCTTGAAACATTTGAAAGCATTACTTGAAAATATCTATCAAGTGTGTTATATTGTAGGCAGATAAATGATAAGAGTGTCCAATTGGCCACAAAAACGAAACCCCAGAGAGCGGCAACTCTCTGGGGTTTCTTGTTCGTCAGGGGGAACCAATCCCAGGCTAATTACCGACTACTCGTCCCCATCTAACCATTTGCATATGTAATAAGCTATTACACTTGCCGCAATGGAGAGTGTAAATGATAAGAATATTGCCAATTGGCTCACCCCCTTTCTGTTTCCAGTTTTGGGGCGGTAACTCCTTTATTATAACATTTTTATTATGATTTTCAACATTATGTTGATTATTTTATTGACGAATTGTATAATTGTAATACAAAGAGGAGGATAATCATGAGTGAACATTTGAAACGATTAAAAGAATTACGTCTTACGAAAGGGATATCGCAAAAGGAAATAGCCGAACATTTAGGAATAACCGTTGCTGCTTACTCCTTATACGAACGCGGAAACAGGGAGCCAAAGATAGCCATCTTAAGAAAAATAGCCGAATACTATGACGTTTCCATAGACGACTTATTGGAAACGAATCATGAACCGCACGCCCCTGCTGCCCACTTTGATGGTAGCGGATTTACAGAAGAAGAGCTAAAAGAAATCCGGCAATTTGCAGAATTCCTAAAAAGCAGACGCCCTAAGAAACCTGTAATTGATTACTCTTTTCGTGAGGATATCAACCATTAAGAATTTATTGACACATTGTAAATTTTCAAAAACTTACTTGAATCCACCCGCCAAATATGCTGTATTGTGAATAGGCAAAAGGATACAAGTGTCCATAGTCGACACAAAAACGAAACCCCAGAGAGTTGCCGCTCTCTGGGGTTTCTTGTTCGTCAGGGGGAACCAATCCCAGGCTAATTACCGACTACTCACTCCCGTCTAACCATTTGCATATGTAATAAGCTATCACACCCTTTCTGTTTCCAGTTTCGGGGCGGTAACTCCTTTATTATAACATTTTTATTTCGATTATCAACATTCTGTTGATGAGCGTGTTTACAAATTGTGTAATAGAAAAATGGGGGATATAAGCCATGCCGATAGTGAAGGTATAGGAAATAGCCGTCCTGACCTCCTTTCTTTCGTTCCTCGTGTATTTATGCCTCCGCTAATATTTTTCTACCCAGCACTCACCACGGTAAAAATCACTTCTCACCTGATCTGACCGGTAAAACTTTATCATTAAGCATCTTCATCATCCCAAGCATTCCAAGGTTTAATCTCTATCCACAGAGCAGGACGCACCGCCGCCCCCATCCCTACAACATGTTCCTTTGCTTCTTCATCAATTTTGCCATCAGATTGTACACTTTTTGACAGTTATTTTGTATCTTTCCGCTTTCCCCTGTATTCCCGCAATCTCCGGTAAAAGGTACTCTCACTCATACCGCAGACCGCTGTTACATGTTCCACGGAAATTCTTCCCTTCTCCCAGGCTTCTACCATTTCGGCAAAGTTTTTCCCTTCCTCTATCCGGGGTCTTCCAAACCGGACACCCCTGGCTTTTGCCGCCGCAATCCCCTGCTCCTGCCTCTTTCTGATGTTTTCCCTCTCGCTCTGGGCAACAAAAGAAAGAATCTGAAGCACAAGGTCCGCAATAAAGGTTCCCATAAGGTCCTTCCCTTGCCTGGTATCCAGCAGAGGCATATCTACAACGCAGATATCTATATTTCTCTCCTTGGTTAACACCCTCCACTGGTTCTGAATTTCCTCATAATTTCTTCCGGCACATGAAGTTCTCTCATAACAATCATCTTCCGCTCTTCATTCTGTTCCTGACTGGATACCCTTATGTATGCATATTCTTTTGTCATAGTTGCTATTCTCCTATCTTAACAGCTAATCTGCTGTTTCCTTTTATGTAAGAATAGCAAAGCCCCCCGGGGAGTTTTCACTCTCAGGGGGCTGTAAAACCGCATATTTCTTTATTTGTTATCAAAACTTCCTGTCTTCATTTCTTTTTTATCCGTACCAGCTTAAAGCTGCGGGCCGGCACCTTCACGCATACGCGGTGGTTCTCCGTACCGACCGTTTCTATGGTCTTTTCCTGCGGCGTAACAATCTCTGCTTCTGCAATCTCAAAGAGAGGAAATTCCAGTGTGCAGGTATCTTCACGGTCACACGGATTTTTCAAAAGCACATTCATGGCATCCTTCTCTGCTGCCGGGTAGACATGCAGTACTTTCGTTTCCCCTGTGGCAGAAAGAAAGGCTTCTTCTTTCGCCTGTGCCGAAACGGCAGCGCCTATGAGGCAGGGTTTCTTACCCTGAATTCCTTCCTCTAAAAATGCCTTTGCCTCGAAACGGTCCGAACAGGTAAGTTGATAGGAAAATTCCATCCTTCCGGACTGGTTTGCCATGAAATTGGTATCCCAATAGTTATTCAGTGCCCAGGCAAGGAGAAGCGGATTTTCTTTCCTCGCGATCCGGTGGCTTTCCCGTCCGAAGAAAAAGCCTCCCGGCTGTACCATCGGGGCATCGGGGCAGAACAGGCTCACACAGCATCCCGGTTCGTGTATGCTGATTCCGCTGTCCACCGTTACCCAGTCACGGCAGACATTTCCCATCTGTTCCTCATCCAGTCTGACAATCTCTCCCGCCGTGTCGTAGCTGCATTCCCAGCCTTCCTTCATCTTCAGCGGAACTGTAAAGTATAGGGACTCGGGCTCATAAACCGGCTGCTTTATAAATTTCACCGTCATGTCTATCTCCGGCTTATAGGTATAAAAGGTAATCTTCTGTTCCATTTTTTTCGTACCGGGAAGTGCCAGCTCGCGCACCAGTGTCACCCGGTATTGTTCACGCAAAATCTTCCGGTCCGTGCAGACCGCCGCTGTATGCAGGCTCTTCCAGTCATGATTCCACTGGCTGATGCTTCTGTTTCCAAGTTCTACGTCTCTTGGAAACAGGGTGGCGCGCACAGCGGGATTTTTTGTCTCATCAATGGTTTCCCGTACCGGGTCAAACAAACCATACTCACTCTCTTCATTGAGAATCTGCTGCCCGGTCTGCAGGGTCGTCAGCCGGCGGATACCTCCTTTTTCATCTATTCCGACCTCGTAATACGGTGTCTTAATGCCGTCATTTTCCACACTATAAGCCTGTGCTTTGTCATCACTTTCTTTTTTCCGTTCCTTAAGTTCTTCAAACGGCAGTACACGGTAGCTGAACGGCTGCAGGGTAAGGAGTTCTCCGCTTAGCATCTCTTCACTGTTATTGAGATACGGCACATAGGATTTTGACCGCAGTGCGCTCAGCTGTCTGAAATCTTCTCCGTAACTCTCAGGATATGTCACTTCCGTAGTCTGTACGCTATCGGAAGCATTGACCACCACAATGCCTTCCAGTCCATTGCTCTGATGCGGATTGTCACACAGTTTTTCCATCTGGTGACTCAGTGCATAGCCTGCCAGATCCGCTGCTTTGTAAGCCATCTCCACCTTGTGGACAAGCTGGGAATACGTTTCCGGAGAGTCCGGTTCCTTCACGGACTGGGAAGCACCCCAAGTATGCTCGTCAAAAAGTAAAGAATTCCTGTACGCTTCCTCTTTTACCCTCCGGTACTGGGGTTTTGTTTCCCCATTGAAGCACTCGATAACCTCCGCTTCCTGCAAAGCCTGTTTTGCAAGACGGCTCACTCTTGTTTCCCGTGCCGTGCTGGCGCTGCCGAAATTCCAATAATCCGTCCAGTCTCCGCGATGCACAGGCAGAGACTCTTCCGCTTCCTGCATAATTTTTTCACGCAGCATATCTGCCGTCACAATACGGATTTTCTGCTCATGTCCTTCTTCATTATACTTTCTTATCAGATCCGGCAGTTCTAAGTCCGGACAGTTATTGTCGTAAAGAGGCGGATTGGTTGCCGTCAGGAACGCAAAATCTTTCTGATAGCCGTTTTTCATAAGGCGGGTCACATATTCCTCGACCCCTTCCTGCATTCTTTCCGTGGAATGCTCCTGGGTAAACATAAACTGACTGAACAGGGAATAATGCTCGCCTATAAAACTGCGCAGCTTCCTGCCGTCGGACTGTTCCCATAAGAAGGAAGCCGGGCGGGCAAAAGGAATTCCGCCGAAGTGGATGTTGATTCCGGTCAGATAAAAGTCCACACCGCTGTCTAACATCACCTGCCCCAGTGTCCAGGGTTCTCCGTTGACGTCGTGGTTAATCGCCACTTTGATATCGGCGCCGGTTTCTTCCCGCAATGCATCCAAACCGGCTACCATATGCACCATTTCATTTAAGTCGCATCCCGGTGTGGTATGCATGGGAAATGCCGTCACGCAGATACGTTTCTCACGGATCAGCTCTTTCAGCAGGCTGATTCGCTCCGGCTCGGCCGTTTCCATCCATCGCTTCAATACATAATTGGCTTCTATGGTCCAGCAGAACCGGGACTCCTCCGGGTAGTCAGCAGTCCTAAGACAGATATCAATGGCCTGGTCAATATATTCGGACTGCAGTTCCAGTAAAAGCGGCTGCGGATGGGTATAGCCCACATCCAGATGGCTATGGGGCATACACCAGATTTCTTTTATGGTTGACATATTCTTACCTCCCTGCCTGTTATCCTCTTATTGTTGCACGCAGAATTTTTGTTTCCCCGTCTAACGGCCGCATCACAAACTTTTTCACACTTGCGGGAATGATAAAGGTTTCTGCATAATGTACTTCATACGGTGCAAAGGAGCCGTCCGTACTCTCAATAACAGCGCCTTTTCCGCCTACCACATTGCAGGTGCTGACACTGCCTTCACATTCCAGCTCACACGGTTTCGTTAAGGTATACACTCTGGTTTCAATAAATTCCCTCTCATGCAGACCGGTTCTTACCACGGTCCTTCCTTCCTCTTCTTCCAGGGTTTCCCAGGGATTTATCAGGTTTTCTTTTACCCAGCCTGTGGTACGGTCCCATTGAATGTTTTGTTCGCCGTGTGCGATATGTACCGGTCTTGGAAGACCGTCCAGTCCCACACGTCCCCAGTCCCAAAGCTTGAACGTAAAGATATACGGTGTAGCGCTGATTTCCAGCACCATGGTATTTTTGCCGCTGCAGTGTACGGTTCCGGCAGGGATCAGTAAATGATCGTGCTTCTTTACCGGCCAGGTATTGACATATTTTCCCGCGTCAAAGACAATCTCGCCCCGCTGGGCAGCCTTTAAGTCGTTTAACATTTCGTCTTTCTGAATGCCTTCTTTCAGACCAAGATATACCACGCTGTCCTCCTCGGCATCCAAAATATAATAGCTTTCGTCCTGGGTGTAATGCATCCCGAACGTTTCCTGAATGTACTCCGTCAGCGGGTGTACCTGCAAGGACAGATTCTGACCGTCCATGGTGTCCAGGAAGTCAAAACGGATGGGGAACTCCGTACCAAATCTGGCATGGACACGGTTTCCCAAAAGTGCTACCGGATGTGTAAATACCACGTCAATGGACGGCACTTCCACACGCACATCCCCAAACTGCATATAAATGCTGTTTTCTTCCGGCACGCCGTCAAAAGCCCATGCGTAATTGGGACTCTTTCTGTCGAGGTCACAGATTTCCTTCATCCACTGCCCGCCCCAGACTTCCGGTGCGAAATAGGGAACCAGACGGAACGGCTCGCTGCTGAATGTTTCCAGTCCTGCCCGGAAGCCGTCACCGCTTACCATCTTCGGCTGGTCCTTTACGTTGGTATCCAACAGAAAATCTATCCTGGAAAATAATTTTTTCTTCAGGCGGTCCGCCATTCTCCACTCCCCTATGAATACCGGGGACTGTTGGAATTTGACATTGATTTTGCGCCGGAATTTGAGACTTCCGCGCTTCCTTATATCCGTTATGAGCAACGGAATACCTTCCTTGTCTATGATGAATGTGGGCAGGAACTCCCTTACAATATTATTCGTGCCGCCCGCAACAGACAGGTACGGCAATACGGCGGCAACAAACGTTTTGCGGATCCCCACCGTATTGCTCTGAGCGGTGTGCTCCGTCCTATGGGTTTTACCACCTTTACCGTTAAGCCGAGTCCTCTGCCCTACCGTATTACCGACAGGTTTTCCACAGGACCCGATAGCTGTGAAAATGAATATATCCGTTTTGTTATCTGTTCTGATGGTACGATTACGCTGACTGATAAAAAAACCGGTCACACCTATACCGGTCTCCATTCTTTTATAGACTGTTGTGAAGCGGGAGATGGCTGGTACCACACCCGCCCCATACAGGACAGAGTTCTCTCCTCCGCCGGTGCCCGGGTCAGCATCGAAAAAATCTTTGACGGCTATGCATCCTGTATTTTCCGGATACGTTATGAATGGACTCTGCCGGAGGAAAAGGTAACTGAAGCAGGATTTTCCAAGCGAAGTGAACACTACGTTCCCTTTATTATTACATCCGATTTTACCATTGCCCGTGACTCTAAGTTAATAAGTGTCCATACCGTTGTAAATAACACTGTACGTGACCACCGTCTGCAGTTGCACCTGCCGACCGGCATTCGCACCACGCAATACAGTGTCAACCAATGCAACTTGATTCTTTCACGGAATGTAGGGCTTGACAACAGTCATTACAACTGGAAAGAAGCCGACATTACCGAATATGCTTTTGAAAATCTGGCATTTCTCCGGGATGATACCCATGGTCTGGCATTTATCTCCGGCGGCGGGCTTCATGAAATTTCCTGTCCGGGTGATGCTGCGAACAGCATGGATATCACTTTGATGCGCTGCTTCTCAAGAACCGTTGGCACGGACGGGGAACCTGATGGAGAACTTCCCGGACTTTTAGAATGGGACTACGCTCTTTTACCGCTTGCCGGAAAAAGCAATGCCGAACTGGTACGGCAAAAAGATTGTTTTGTCTGCGGCTACCGCGGTTTTACCATTTCTTCCGGTAATTTCATCCCGGAAGAAAGTGCTTTCACATTCACTTCCAAAGATTGTGTTTATATTACCTGTATGTCTTCCGGCAACAACGGCATGCTCATTCGTGCCGCTAACTACGCCGGCAAAGAAAGCACCTGCTCCCTTGCCTTTTGCCGCCCGGTAAAGGAAGCCTGCCTGTGTGATTTTCTTTCCCGTCCCATCGGTAACGTATCCGTTTCCGGTAATCAGGTTACAGCAGCCGCAGGCGCTTATCAGATGATTAATATACTTGTAAGATTTGAGGATTGAGAAAGGAAAACGCCCTGCAACGAGAAGCCATTCATAGCCACTTCGTGGCTATTTCATCGCGGCAGTCGCCGTTTTTCGACAAACAAAAAATACCCGGAAGAGTGCGAGCACTCTTCCGGGTTTTCTGCTATATTTTCTATACTTTTTATGGCTGAAATCTGCATTTTTTCGTTGGTTTTAGCTGTCCTATTTTTATTTGCAGGATTTCTTGGCACCGTTTTGGCACCGGGATGCTTATACTGTACCTTTAAACTTTCATTCCACTCTACACACCGTTAATAAATAGTCAATTTGTGTTGATTTAGTTATGTTTTTCTCCTAATCTTTTTAATATATCTTTTTTCTTTTGTCTCAACAATATATCATGACTATTTGAATAAAATGCTACGACTTCAAACGCTATTCCCAAACCATATATAGCACCCGCTATTCCCTGGCTAATATCATTATTTTTTACTATTTCATATAAAATATCAAATCGAGTATTTACTGTTCCCACAAGAATAAATATTAATCCAGTCGCAAATAAAATATTTAATTTTCTTGCTTTGTTTTTCTTTTCAAAATCAGAATATTCCGATACTTTAAGCAATGTTTCTTTTAAATTTTCTTCCTTAATCTCGCTTTTTCTTTCACCCTCAACAATTTCACGCATATCAACATCATAAAAATCTGCCAATTCTATCAAGATACTCAAATCTGGTATACTATTTCCGGTTTCCCAACGCGACACTGTTCGATTAGACAAATTAAGCCGTTCAGCAAGTTGTTCCTGCGTAAGCCCTTTTTCTCTTCTCAACTCTTTCAAAAAAATGCCTATCTTCTGCTGATTCATTTATTTCGTCTCCTTTCATTTATCATCACCGGTATATTATTTAGAATAACACGCCGTGAGGAATGTATTCTTCACCACCTAATCGCCACTTATCTAGTGAAAACTCAAATAGTTACATGCGTTTTTTATCTTTATTAGATTATAAATGAAATTTCACTTTTTCGCAATTCCACTTCACAAGTGAAGCATTCTGCAGAAGTTCTTCCAATCTTGCTCTTTCCTTATTGAAAGTAACCAGACCTTCTGAAGTAATCAGATATTTCTTTCTCTTACGAAATTCCAACTCCGCACTATAAATAGCAATCCACTCCTTCTCAAGCCAGGACTGGATTGCACCATATACAGTACCAGGGCTTAAAACAACTCTGCCTTTTGTCAACTCTTCCACTTCTCGAATAATACCATAGCCGTGATTGGGCTTTTGTACTGCTAGCAGAATATAAAAAAAGCTTCTGGAAGTTGTTTGGCCTTCTTATCCATTCACTATCCTTTCGCTTTCAAAGCATCTTCCCACCAAACAAATAGTTAATATAGAAAATACAATATTCACACCACAAGAAATTAATGCGTTATTTACAGAATACTCTAGCTTTATAATATCTCCCATCAGCAACATAGAATTCCACGCAGGAATAATATTATTTATCATACCCAAGCTTTCAATCATGGGCTTGAATCCTTCTGCTGCTGACAGTATACCTGCTACCATAAGTACCATCATTATTATTGGTGCTACATGAGTTGCCTGCTTTACATCCTTTGCAAGGGTTGAAATAATCAACAAAATGCTTGCCAAGCTAAATACCGCCATAATTGCAATCACAAACAGTAATATGTATTCGGTCACATTATAGTGAAATCCAACATCTAATTCCATTGCTTCAGCCAACTTTGGCAAAGAAACTGCCATACCAATAAATGAGGAAAGTCCTCCAATCATGGCAACAATCAACACAAAAACTGCCTTTCCTGCCGCAATACTGCTTCTTTTCACAGGTGAGATGAGCATGGTATTTAAAAATCCTCTTTCCTTGTCTCCGGCAACTGACTCTGCAGCCAAATTCATACAAACTACAAAAACTCCACATATTGACATAATAGGTATCAGAGCTGCAAGCAAATCACGTAATCCTGCATCCTCGTCCCCTAAATCATAAGTAATATCTTCGATTGCATTAACAGAAAATAATTTAGGCTGATAAGCTCCCAAAAGTGCATTTACTGTACTATACATCTTATAAGATTCTTCATTTGCAGAGTTAAACCAGATGTCGATATTGGACAACTTAGGGGTTGTACCATCAGATATCATAAAATCTTCTGGAAATACCACAACCAATGCACAATTCTTTTCTTCAATATCTTTCTTTAGGCTTTCCACCTTATCTAATGTAGTACTTTTCAGTTTTAGCTCATTTAATTCTTCAACCATATATTCAGGTGCATTTACATAATAGGCTATTACATTATCTTCAGATTCACTCGTTGATGTGGTTTCTTCTGATGCAACTAAAATCATTGCATACCCAAAAACAATTATAAAAGGTATAAACAAAATTTGAAATAGCACTACCTTATCGGAAAAACTTGCCTTTAATTCTTTCTTCACTACTGTCCATATATCTCTAAAATTCATTACTATTTACCTCCCTGTTCCTTTGCCTGATAATTGAAATAAAAATCATAAAAAGCATCCTCTAAAGATTTGCCCTGCCTCAAATTTTCAAGGATATCATTTACTACAATCTTACCTTCAATAATCACAGCTGCTCTATCACAAACACGCTCGACTAAATCAAACAGATGGGTAGAAATAATCACACATTTACCTTTTTCCTTCATTTGCAAAATAAAATCACGCACATCCTTTGCTGCAATAATATCTAGACCGTTAGTAGGTTCGTCGAAAATAATAAACTGTGGATCATGAATAACAGAAATCACCAAGGAAACCTTCTGGCGCATGCCTTGTGATAACTTGCTGATTTTAGTATCTGCGTAGGATGTGATACCAAAGCTTTCAAACAGTTCTTCTTTACGTTTTTTTGCGACTTCTTTAGGGATATGGTACAACTGCGCGAAAAAGTCAAACATGTTACTGGCAGTGGACTTCATATCCAACTTTAAGTCTGTAGTAAGAAATGCAAACTTAGAACGTACCACTTCCGGGGACTTCACTGCACTGATATTATTATAGAATATATCTCCTTTGTCCGGCTTAATCAATGTTGCCAGCATTCTCATAGTAGTAGTCTTACCAGCACCATTTGGTCCTAAGATACCGAACACCTCTCCTGACTTAGTCTCGAAACTGATTCCATCTACTGCCACCTTCTTGTTACTTGGTAATTCCAATTTTTTCTGTTGTACCTTGCTGATTTGGAAAGTCTTCACCAAATTTTCTACTCTTAAAATTTCCATTGTTTTATGTTCTCCTTTATATTTAAAACCTATTTACTGAATTGCCCTATTTTTCTTTTTCTTAACGGCACTTCATGGTTATTATTGTAAAAACCAATAATCTCAAAAAGCAGAGCAAGAGAACATAATGCACCATTAACAAATTCAGATATGTTTTCGCCTAATAAAATTGATAAACCTCCAAACTGCCTATCTAAAATAGTAAGAAGCAAGCATAAACCACCACAAATAAAATAACGATTTAACTTCTTCCGTTTTTCATCTTTCTTCATATTGGAATACTCTGCTACCTTAAGTAATGTCTCTTTTAAATCTTGTTCCATAATCTTTCTTTTCCTTTCTTCCCTTAATTGTTCTGCATGGTGTTCTTACATAAGTTCCTTTATCGTGTTGCCTCCTTTCACCAATAGATTATTTTATTAGCAGGCATAACAACACGACAGAATTTAAGAATTACCATATTTTCAGCAACTAGACACCCTTGTCTAGTCCAAAAGTCAATATCATACATCCGATATTTTTTATTATCCCTATCATAGCAGGCACGGCCTATTGGCTGGACACTTATTCAAAAAATTTTTATGTTAAAATGCGGAGCATTACACTCCGCACCCACATTACACATATGCTGGCTCTCTTAACACGATTTTCTCTATCGAACTTTTCGCATTTTTCATCAGACCTACCCACTTCATCTGGTCGATAGCTTTTAATTCGTCTGTAATGCCCCCCGAGTTCCATCTACTCCTATCTGGCACCTTTATCATTCCTATAATGGTAGCTCTGTCGATTATTTTCTCGTTCCTTTACTTCCTGCGTCTTTCTTTGCAGCTTTACTTTTAAGCTGTCCGGTTCTACCTTATTTCCGGTCTGTTGTTCCCATTTTGTAACTGCCGACTGATAATCTGTATATTCCGCTTTCCCCTGGGCAATCTGTCAATTTCACTTCTTGCACTTTCAAGCTGTTTTTCCAAATTATTTATTTCATTTTGTATGCTTTGTAAAATGTGAATACCTCCTTTATAACTGTAATAATACAACCCTGACCGCTTAGAACTTGGTAATTCCATTGCAGGCGGTACTTTTCATTTATTTTCCAGCATATTGGATGGATTTGAGGCTATTTGTACCGCCTACGTGGCTCATATGGTTGGTTCAAGCGGTACTGCACTGTTGCTATGGGATAATAGATATAGAACTGATAAAGATATAAATAGCAGTGTAAAACTATCAAAAATAATAGTGCTGAAAACAGACCTAATAAATAGAATGGTAGTAGAAATAGAAAGAAATAATAAACACACTGGTGATAGAAATAGATAAAACCACAAAGATAATCGTGGTAGAAATAATAAAGAGAATAAAGATAATAAGAATAGATATTATGAATACTATTAGAAATATACCCGAAAGAGTGCGAGCACTCTTCCGGGTTTTCTGGTATAAGCGCACCTCGTAAATGCTTCGCATTTACAAGGTCGCGGGCATTCGTTAAATGCCCGCAATCACGCAAAAACAGCCACTTACATGCAAGCACGCAGTGGCTGTTTATTATGCGCTTTCACGCGCTTATTTCATTGCTTACGCGCAGATTACTCGATAATAGTAGCAACACGACTGTTAATATCACAATTTGCATTGTTCTGAATATTTCTAGTGATGTTTTATTTTATGGAATGGTGCATTTTGTGATTATTCTATCTATTTCGAAAGTTTTTCAAGTCCAAAATAAGCCCATGGGCTTTTTACCTCCAATTTAAATGAAAGGCCTGATAACAATGAAATTGATACACGCAGAATACAACCCGATGCACAATAGCATCGACATTAACCACTATAACGGCTACATCCTCCGGATTGACTGCAATCAGGCAGAATCCGGCATTCGGACCACTCCTAATTCCCAGCAGTGCCTGAATGCTCTGGCAATTGATAATCCGCTGGAATATACAAGACTTGCGCTGGATGGCGAGATGCAGGCATGGGTGGATGCGGAGGATAGTTTGGAAGCATTTTAATAACACACAATAGACTAGATGGATGATCTTCTAGGTCATCCGTTTAGTATATTAATCATTCATCTGTAATAACTTTCAAAAACATGAAAGTTCATTAATCATCGCTATCTTCTTCCAATTCACTTTCTGCTGCAATTATTGGTGGTAATCCATCTGCATCCTTTTGTTCAGCTAACACATTAAACTTCAGAATGAAATCATCTATAAATGCTGCAACTTTATCTGCATTTTTATCACACCAGTATTGGAATAAAATATTTTGATTCCCTAACACGCCTTCTATATGCTTGAACCAATTCTTATAATCATTTGTATTATATTGAGTCGCATCTAATGACCACTCACTAAAACAAATATCATATGTCAATGCAGATACATGAGAATAATCTTGACTAAACTCTCCAAAACATTCATAGTCTTTTAACAGTACAAATAAGTCCTTTTCTATAACCAAAGGTAAAATCAGTATATTACCGGATTCTTCAACTAAACGCGACTTATTTCTATATTCTCTTTTTTGCGGCACATCTCCATCCAAAACTATAACATTATTTCTAAATTCTGGAACTTTCTTTTCATACAATTGAATATAATTTGTCCATCCCAAATTAATATCAATAAAATCCATATACAAATCCAAGTTAACATGTTGAGAATTTGACAAAATATAACGCAGAAAATCAATCGCTTTCTTATCTTCACAATAAATATTAACTTTATTCCCTCCACCTGGAGCTACCAAGTTAATATCATTTAATATCCTATTAAGTTCACTACTCGACATTATGTTTTTCGGCATAATAGTTCTTGTACCCACCCTGTCATACTGAGGTTCTAAATATACTACAGAACTATTATACGCATAAATTGGTAATTCAATACCCTTTTCCTGAAATTCCTTTCGTTGTAGTTTGTTCACACATTTTAGTATAATTGGAGAATGCGTAGTAAAGACAATTTGTATTCTGAACTCCTTTGCCGCTTCCAACAAATACTCTACTAATTTCATTTGCGAAAAACCATACAATGTTGCATCCAACTCATCAATCAGCAACAAACCACCCTTGTATGCTCTTCCATACTGTTCCTTCAATCGCTTAAATGATAATACTGCCAATAAAATACGGGTAATATTACCTTCACCTGCAGAGTTAGAAAAAATATCATGAACATCGTCACTAATTCCAGCAAAGGTTCTGGATGCAGTTCCTTTTTCTAATCCGACCGAAGCCTCTTCACCCATACTTTGAATGGATAATATTTGACGATAATTTTTGACACAATATTTCAATTCTTCTTCAGTTAAATCAATTGGGACTTCATTAGTTTTTCCTGATTCTCCTATTGGATATAATCTACTTAAACTCAAAAAATAGACAGGAAGTTGTATATAACCAGCTCCACTTGCTCTACTTTCAGAATTCCAAAATCTCAAGGTCGGTTCTCTATCACCCTGTCTTCTAGCTATACTTTCAACCGAATAATACTCTTTACTATGTACACCCTGATGCAAGTTTAATTTCCACTTATGCTGACCTATAATATCATGTTCCGGAGAAATTTTAAATTTCTCTTTAAACTGCGAGCGAAAATTATAGCCATCAATCGTTTTACACCCATACATTGCATGTCCCTTAGAAATTGTAAATGGCTGACCTAACATTCCCAACACAGTTGTTTTTTGAGTTGCGTTACGTCCTGAAATAGCAGTTATATATCTTCCAAGCCCAAATGAAACATTTTCAAATGCCCTAAACTGCTCAATCTCTATTTCTTTGATAATCATTCTCTACGCCTCCCTATTCAGCAATCAAGTAATTTATTAATGTTAATAGACCTCTTTTCGGAAGCTCAACTAATGTTTTTGTATCAAGTTGAAACTCTGCTGGGCGATGAACAACCCAATTGAGTGGATCAACATTCTTTTCATAATCTCCAAACAACGCAGTAAAATACTGCCTCATCTCTGCATCTGTAATATAATTTGGTAGATTCTTATTGTAATTATCTATAATTTTACTTAATTTAGATAAATTCTTTACATTCTCCCAAATCAGTTTATTTTGTCCTTGAATACAATGTTGCTTGGAATAATATATTATAGCTTGTTCAATTGCAGAACGAATCAAAAATACAGCAGCAATTGGCAATCTATCCACTAATTGTTTTTCTGAAAAATATCTTAATTCACTACAGACTTCTGCAATACCATGAGTATCTGCATCCGCTGGATTTAAATGAGAATAATCTATTCCTAAAAAGAAATATGGCAAATTCTTTTTACTACCAATACAAGCTTGCTGTGTACTTTCCTTTTTTTCATCGCTTGATGGTATATTCTCTGGCGTTACCACCTTCTTTTCATCTATTTGCTGATTTGCCACATTATTCGTAGTATTGATTTTTTCTTTTGTGGATTCATCAATTTTAATACTGTCTTTTTCATGTATTTCTTCAGTTCTACCATTTTTATATAATTCAATTAGCGGCGGAACCTTCTCCTCAATTTCACTTGCAAGATTATACAATCTTGTCATTGAAAGGCCTTCTTTTTTGACATTCTCTGCAATATCTTTTGAAACATTAACAATTAACTTCATCCTAGATTCAGTAAATGTACTTTCATCATTTATATCCAATCCAATCTCTGATTTTATTTTTTTATTCCCAAAGATTCTTTGAATTGTTGTAAATGGCATTACCGATGTTATATCAAAATTATCACAATATTTTTTCACATAAAAATCGATCAAATATGGCAATGTCTTTTTGTCACTCCGGCGAACCTTAAACACATCTTTTTCTCTCGAGCTCCACGCTTTAACTCCTCGCCCCTTATCTTCTCCTGAATGCAGTCGCTCCATTATAAAGAATGCTTCTTCTTCATCTGTAATATAACACAAGACCTCATGAATCGGATTACTTATCTCTTTTGATACTTTTTCAACTTTATCATGCGTTGCTTTATCTAAAAAATCAAAATAAGATGGATTTATCAATAATTTAATTGCAGCAACTCTTCTATTACCTTCATATACCACATATTTTTTTATTTCATCCTTATACACTACTACCAATTGTTGGTTCCCTAATAGTCCAAATTTTTTAATATCTTCTGCCAAATTTAGCATATATTGATTGCCTACAGCTTCAAACAACTTTTTCAGTGTATCCTTCTCATTCATTGCAATTGCATGACGTGGATTCTCATAATAATTCGTTATTTCATTAATACTTATCCTACGTATTTCCCCTGCCATATACTTCTCCTATAATATCGTTATTAACAAATCTTCATTTTTAGGTCTTTCAATACCCTTAGAAAAGAACATTACTTCACTTGCACTTTTCTTTTCCTGTAAGGTGTATTGTAATTCAAACTCAATCTTATCTACTTTCGCATACATATTCTTGATTTCATTTACATTGTCATATGTAACAATCCATTTACGTCTCTTTAATTTATCAATAATATGATTTGCTAAATTCGCATGATCTCCATGGATATAAAAGTTAGTATATAATCCTGGACCTTTGCTATAATATGGCGGGTCAAAGAATGTAAAAGAATTTCTCGTTTTCAAAATCACTTGGTCAATAAAATCCATTGCTTCCATATTATACAATTGTATTCTCTCTCTGTAAGATGCAATCTTCCTTACCTGTTCTATCAGCTTTTCCTTATTAAACCGACAATCTATACTATAATTTCCAGTTTGGTCTTTTCCACCAATCGGACCTGCTTTATCAATAATTCCCGAACGATTTGTACGGTTCAAAAAGAAGGTTGAAAAGCCTATTTCCAATGAATTATGTTGTTCAATATTACTTCGTATTTCTTTTTGTCTTTCCCACTCTTGAATCGTTATATCCGTATTTTGGATCAAATTTATAAAATCATCGGTATGATTCAGCACACTGTTCCAAAAGCAGAAAATAGTATAATCAAAATCATTAATTATAACCTTCTTTACAACATTATTAAACAGCAATTCCAAGGCAATTGCTGTACCACCACAAAAAGGCTCTATATATGTCGTACAACCATTGGCTTTAACTAGAGCTTCTACATACTTAAATAATTTATATTTCCCACCTGGATATCTTAGTGGAGATGGATTCATACAATCACCTCACATAGCTATAATTTCCCACTTTTTATTATAAACTATCCACCATACACTGTCTATCTTTTTCATATCCACGTATGATTTTATTACAGACTTCTACGACAAATATTTTTTAATAATTTGATAGTCCTTCCACAGCCTCTCGTTTTGTGTAATATCATAATTAGCATATGTCTGCTTCCGGTCTAATTTCTTATAAAATGTAGTTTCATCCCCAACATAAATATCTTCAATAAAACCAGCACAATACTTAAATTGACTGCCTGTAATATCCACTATTATTATGTCTTCTATTATCAACCACGCATGATTCGTAGTATTATCGGCGTCTTCATCACGATATATTCCATTTCCTTGACAGCTTGCTATCCCATATTCACACTGCAAATAATAAGCCAAGAGGTCACATGCATCATCACAACATCCCCCTGGAAAATTATGCATACGATCCCCAAAATTAAATTCTCCATTACGTTTTGCTCTTACTATTGCACATCTAAATTGTTCGGCTATTCTATATATGTCCGCAGTTCTTAATTCTTTCTCTAGCATAATTAATCCTCTTAAACTTTTTAGCATAGTAAAACATTACTTATTCCCCATACGGATAATGATGCTCTGCCTTCGACTGAAACTCCTTCAAATCAAAAATCTTCATATCCGCATCAAACCCAGCAATGGTGACTCCATCAAAACCATCCACATTTCCCTCGTAGTCACACTTAAAATACCATTCCACAACGGCTGTATTCACGGAAACAATCACACGCTTTATATCCCACTGCAAAACAGTACCTTTTCGGTTCCAATCTTCAAACCATCTGATTATCTGTCCAATACCTTTATACACCGGACCGTAACACTCGCTGTAAATAATATCATCGCTGAAAATCTCTTTTACAGCATCAACATCTTTATCCAGCCAGCATTGAAAATACTTTTTTATAACTTCTTCCATTCTGCACTTATTCCTTCATCCGCTTAATCGTTTCCTCCACAGAAATACATTCTGCCTTTCTACCATTTATACTTCAAAACTCTCCGTCTTCAAATCACAATAATATCTGCCGCTCTGTGCAGTAAATTTCAGAACACAATAATCCGGATCTGTAACACCTTTCTTATAAAACATGGTGTCTCCTTTTCTCCAAATCATATCCTTTGTTTCTTGGTCTGTTAATACTTCCATCCTACCCACCAGCATAACGCCTGTGTATTTAATCAGTCCTTTGTGATAAAAATATATACTGGCATTTGGATTGCTTAGAAACTGTTTCGCCCTAAGTGATGATGTGTTTGTAGAAAAATAAAATTCCCTCATTCCATTCATCTTTCTTGGTTTCAGCATTGCTTTCACATTTGGGCAACCATTCTCATCTACAGAACATATAAAACTTACTCTTTGTTTCTTAATAAACTTCAAAACTTTTTCTAAACCCATTATTTGCATCTCACCTCTTTGTTTACATTGAATACAATCTGTTTTACCATATATCCCAATGAATCCTATCCTTCACCGTTATATCTTTTTGTTTTACAACGTCAGCATCCGCTTTCGGCCTACCAATTCCAATAAAGCAGGGCATAAAGTAATCATTTGGAAAGCCAAGCACTTTCCTTGCGTATTCCCCCTCATTACCAAGTGGAACACGCAGAGCACATCCATAGCCTTCCGCAGTTGAAGCAAGGAAAATATTTTCAATACTACACCAAATAGAAGCAAATCCATTAAGGTGCGATATATTATCCGGATGCAAAATATCGGTTTTTTGTTTTAAAAGTGGAATTACAATAACCGAAGCTTCTAACAACATTTTTTGCTGTTTTGGCACAGCATTTCTATAACAGCTCTGCTGTTCACTGTCTTTTAAATTCCAATCCTTTATAAGCTGTTCCATATCTTCATCAGAAATACCTTTAGGAATAATATCAAGCAGCTTTAGTGTTTTATTCTTATCCCGAATCACTATGTAATGCCAATCTCGCATATGGTCGTTTGTAGGAGCCTGTAATCCTGCATTGATAATTTTTTCAATTATTTCCTGAGAAATGCTTTCATTTTCAAATTCTCGAACAGTTCGTCTTTTTTCTATCGCTTCAAAAACTTCCATTTTATAAACCTTTCCGTTATTTTCTTATTAGTTGTTCATATAATCTCTATTTTTAGTTTCCTCGGGCTGCTGCACCAATCTCTACATTAGCCTTAATTTCTTTTGCTCTTTCATGCCATTTTCCAAGATATTTTCCATCCCATGACCAATAGTCACAATCTACACAAGTTCGTACCGCTGCTGTAGCTTTGAAAATTTCCTCTGAGGTCATTGAAGAATCCACAAAGCACTCATCTTTAAGTGTATTTCGAATTCGACATAATAGTACAACCTCATCTTTCTCACCAGTAGATATTTCCTTATCTACTTCAAGTTCAAAACTAATCGGGCTACTACAAAGAATAGGAACAGATAGCACTGCACCTTTTTCCCATTCAACAGATACATCCATCTTATCATTATCTCTGCCATCCGCCGTTCCAAAATAATCTGCTAAGGGTAAATTGTTCTCCGTTACAAGATTAGCAGAAAAAACTCCGTTTCTTCGAATGTTTTCTAATGTTCTTTTACTTCCACCAATGGCGCATATTACTCCAAGTTGTTCAAACCAACAATAACTAAACCAGCAAAACAACCCAAAATTCGGTGTACCGTTCTCATTCATACTGCCATAGACAAACAGTGTTTGAGGACATATATCATTTGTTGTCGGCACTGATACTTTCTTCATAATCTCATTACTCCTTTTTCCAAATTACTTAGTATGCGTTGCAAATATGATTCAAACTGCATTATCTCTGCGTCTGTGAAACCGGTGTAATAGATTTCATTCATTTGCTGTGAAATTCTCGTGTAATCATCTTGCAAGGATTTTGCTTTTTCTGTAAGTGCAATTAACTTATTTCGACGATCTTTTGGATCCGGTTTTCTAACTATCAATCCTATATTTTCCATACGATCAAGCATATTAGTAAGTGTTGTATTTGCAAGACTTGTTTGTGCGGACAAACTACTAATACTGATGTCTTCATTCTGCCAAAGAACATATAAAATTCGTCCCTGTGCACCATTAAATGAATCAATCCCCGAGTCTGCCAACATACGGTCAAATATTCTAGTCCCCACCTGTTTAATACGCGAAATCAAAAAACCGCCTTTAGTTTCCAACCCTTCTCCTCCTTTCTATATAGGATATTACTATATAGTAACATCTGTGTCAGTAATTACCTCTTATGTTTATTAATGAAATTCAACATCTTTTTGGTCACTTTCCGGAGCTGGCGGTTGAATCCTTCAATGGCATTTGTGGTATAAATCAGCCGTCTTACTGCCTCCGGATATTTGAAATAAGTGGACAGGGTTGCCCAGTTATCATGCCAGGATTTATAGATTTTCGGGTACTTGGAATCCCATTTATCCTTGAACAATTCTAACTCATTTAAAGCTGTTTCTTCCGTTGGAGCTGCATATACAAGCTTCAGATCAGCCATCAGTTTTTTGATGTCTTTGTATGAAACAAACTTCGTTGAATTACGGATCTGATGGATGACACACTGCTGAATCTCTGTTTTTGGATAAACAGCCTCGATTGCCTGTGGAAATCCATTTAAACCATCAACGCATGCAATCAGGGTATCCTCAACGCCTCTGTTTTTTAATCCATTCATGATAGAAAGCCAGAACTTTGCACTTTCGTTTTCTCCAACATACATTCCAGGAACATCTTTTTTCCCATTCATATCGATACCAAGGGCAATGTAAACCGCACGTTTTACAATACGTCCTTCACTGCGGACGTGATAGTGGATTGCATCCATAAACACTACAGCATACACTTCTTCCATAGGGCGTTCCTGCCATTCTTTTGCAATCGGCAGGATTTTGTCTGTGATCCGGCTGATTGTGCTGTCAGAAATATCAATATCGTATAATTCACGCATGTGGGATTCAATGTCTCCGGTTGTCATTCCCTTGGCATACATGGAAAGTATTTTTTCTTCCATGTCCTGAGTTACGGTATTCTGATATTTTTTAATCAGCTGAGGTTCATAATCACCATTACGATCCCTTGGGATTGCCACATCCATATCTCCATAACTGGTGTGCATGGTTTTGCTGGAATGTCCATTTCTACTATTGTCTGTTTCTTTGTTTCGATAGTCATACTTGGAATATCCTAATTCTTCATCCGGTTCTTCATCCAAAGCACCTTCCAAAATGACAGACATCATGTCACGCATGATGCTGTTAACATCGGTGCCATCTTTGATGCTGATATCATTATTTTTCAGATAGTCACGCATCATTTCTCTCATTGCTGCTTTTTGTGGGCTGTCTTTTCTTCTTGCCATAAAAATAACCTCCAAACTGAGTAATTTTATCTTGCATCAGTTTGAAGGTTTACACAAACTTTAGGATACTCCCGAGTGATATACAAAGGCTCAAACTGGGATTTATATGGCATTCCAAATAAAACAAAAGGCAAATACGCACCCCCATGCGTTGCCAGTTTTCTTCTTTACCATTAACATTCCGTAAATTGCAATAACTGTGGTAATCATTTCTACAATCCCCCAAAAAGAAGTGCTAAATGGGTGGAAAAGTATACACACGATTGCACAAGTAATAGCTCCATAATCTACCCATTCGTTTGTAGTAGGGTATCTTCTATTGATTTTGTCACAAATAACAACATAATTAAATCCTTCAAAAAAGCCCCACACAAGAACGATAAGAGCCATTCCTAATATTGAAAATGGAATACCACTTGCAATTACATCATCTGTGATTAAAATACTGAAAGGTTGGTAGCCATTGAATTGACCTGATAAAAAAATATAACAGATGGACGGGATAAAGCATATAATCGTCCCGATGATTGCTTTGAAAATATTTTTTCGTATCAATCCAAAATGCGTGAAACTTTCTTTTCGCAAAATGCAAACGATTGTAATTCCCAATCCGGCTACGCCAAATTGTACTCCTGCATTAAGTAATAATCTTGGAATAACTGAAATATTGCTGTTCAAAACAAAACTCATTAGTTGTTTACCTGTTGCAGCGTAAAATAGGAAAACTCCCAATGTTACCAAAGCTATAATCCAAATATCTGTTTCTAATCTTTTTTGTTCCGCTGAAAGTTGTTGTTTCTTCATATATGCTCCTTAAATTCAAATTTCACTTCCTATTGTACCACTCACATCTCTTACATTCCACTTATATTTTCGCAAAGATATTGAAAAAGGTGGTCTGCTAATCCATAGCAATCCGCCTGAAAAATTACCACACTTCTAAACTATCTTCTGCATCAATCCAAGCTTGCATTTCTCCATCCAACACTAAGCGCGCATACTCCATAGGTTCATCAATCGCAAGAGCATTCAATGCGCACTGTGAATTTGGTGTGATCTTCAATCCGTCCTCCGCCTTACTACAATCTATGCGAAGAAGCATATTATTAAAAGTGGTTATATCTATACTATTGCAGTACTGGTTATATGTAGCATATATAAGGTTCATAGCTTTTCGTCCTTTCGTTTTTATTACAGATAAGCCGGTTGTATTGATAAATTGTTGTGTGTCCTAGAATTATCCTTTAGAACGTGAAGCACACGCCAGCTACCTTATCAACTTAGGATGTGCACCACTGCTCATATCGGAACGCTTAGGACACGAAAAAGTACAGACCACCTTAAGCACCTACTCCCACCTGTATCCGAACAAGCATCAGGAAGTGGTGGATATGATACAAAACCAGCATAAAAAGGATATGGCAACATCCGATGTAACTGCCCCGGCAGAAACATCGGAAATACCAATACCACAGGACAAAAGGTTCAATGTCGTAAATCCAAAGGATAAAATAAGCCCACAGCAAGGCCACGAGAATGACTTAAGCACATGCATCGGCTTCACCGGACGCACATAAAAAGGCTCACCCCCTTGTAAACAAAGGGCTATAAATTTATGAGAAGCATATCTCGAAAACACTGCGTGTTTCCTCGATGAATGCGGCATTCGCCGCATTCTCATAAGCATAAAAAAGCCCAGAAGCAAGCAAGCTTGCTCTGGACTATTTTACACTTATTTAATGCTTCTCATTGCTAACGCACAATTACTCGATGATAGTAGCAACACGACCAGAACCAACAGTACGTCCACCTTCACGTTATCTGAATAGCGTTTTTCAACATATTTTCTATGCTTTTTATGGCTGAAATCTGCATAGTTTCGTTGATTTTACATGGTCTATTTTTATTTGCATGGTTTCGTGGCACCGTTTTGGCACCGGAATACTTGCTCCTGATCAGCTAATATGCATCTTGTCCTTAATATCAGTTATAAGTCAATCGGTAAGTTATTTTCTTATTCCACTCAGACGTAGTTGCTCAATTGTCTCCCTATTACAATCGACATATGTGACAGACTCCGGTTGATATTGCTCCAATATCGTTTGTAGCGAATTTTCATCTATCAATTCATTCCAGTGATAATAGGATTGAACTGTGCCGTCTCGCCTTGAAGAAACACTGTCTATTGTCTCAAGTTCAATTCCTCCCTCAGGTAAAATATGGTATAATGTTTGCCCGTCCCATGCCGACCCTGAATAATTATCCTCTATTACTCCATTTTCACATATCTTACACGAGCCATTACGATATCCGATACCTCTCATTAACTGATACGCTCTTCCGTCTTTCCACGTATATACATCATAAATTACATAGTAAGGTATATCATAATTAAATTTAAGACCTATAAAAAATTCCTCTATACCGTCATTATTTAAATCATGCAATACATATACAGATTCAGCCTCCGGGCTTCCCATCGCATTTAGGTACTCATCACATATATACGAATCCCCTGCTGCGGCCATAGCCTTTGATACATCCTTTACCTCTTTCATATATTGACCTACAGTATAATATCTTTCCGCAATATCACCATAAGATACGCCGGGCGTCTCACCTTCATAAATTCTCTCTTCGGCTTCTTTATTTTGATCCAAATACTGGTACTGTGGTCTAAACTGGATGCTCAATAATCTTGTATTTCCTTTTTCATCATAATCAAAGTAGACATCTGCCTCTCCCCAAAAATCAAACTTATCATAACACTGAATCCCATGTGTTGCAATCAGGCAGGTTTTTCCTTCATATTCTCCTACTTCTATATTCCAAATTCCCCACGCTGACACATTCCCACAGATTTCTCCCGAAGGGTAATCTACAAATTCTGTTTCATACCACTCAACCAACTGACTGGTAAATTCCGTTTCTTCCCCGTTGTCTGAAAGAAATTCTCTTTTCAAATCTAAATAATGTGATTCTACATCGAAAGTAACTGATTCATCCAAATTTTCACAGGATATCACAGCCTGCCACTTGGTGTCTCCCTTTGTAACAGACAATGGAAATGCATTATCCATCATCGTTTCGCCATGAATCATCTCCAGCGGTTTCCAACTTGAATTGTACTGCTTTAATACGATATATTCCTCCAGTGGCATGGAATTTACTCTTGGAGCAAATGAAAAGAAAATTTCTTTTTCCCCATCATGATCCAAGTCTACATATTCTGCTACGCATGGGTCAATTCTACAAGGATCCTCATACTCATAAATCATCTCACCATTCCAATAAAACTTGAAATGGGAATAGAAGTTGTTTGATTCATCTCCTAGATCGACCTCCACATATTCTTTTGTACCATTGCCATCCAAGTCCTCAAGTTCACTTATAAACACTGTATCAGATAGCCATATGTATCCATTGTCATCTTTTGCGTTTTCCACATTTTCGTTTTCTTTGACTGGCTCCTCCTCTTCCCAGATAAGCCAAAAAGAACTGCTGCCTGAAAATATTTTTTCGTTTTTCGTCTGATTTTCCACTGCAATCTCAAACACCGTATTCCTATTATCATCCGTATCAGCTGCAACTGCTATATGTGCATAATAATCCCCCACATAATATGCGGTTCCCGCCCCTTCCCTATAATCTATGGAAATAACATTTCCGTAATTTTCACTTATTTTTTTTAGGAGTTCAGACTCACTTAATTGTTTAGTATCATCGCCAAACAACTCTGATAATCTCCCCTGTATCCTTATTGCTTTCGCATCCTCAGCCAGAACAGCCCCTGCTAAATCTTCATCATAGTCTCCCTCAAAAACGATTGATAATTCCGTTTTGGGCAATTCCCCGATATAATATAAGGCATGATAGAATTCCGCGTCATATCCTGTCAATTTTTGATATTCTCTATAACTGATTGCCTTGTAGTCTGCTATCGAAAAATCACTTTTCGGTTCTGTCAAAAAGCATACAGCCACTACTACACAGGCAGCCATGGATATCAAAACAATCCAAAAGGATGGCTTTTTGTAATTCAGCACCAACTTCACTCTATCCTTTACTCCCACTTCTCCAAATGCCAACGGACACATCATTACTAATCGCCTCTGCGTTGCACAAGACAATAGCACTCTGGAATATTTTTTCTTATCCTCAAAGTTCATATCACGAATCACCTTTTCATCACAGGCAAGCTCAATATCCTTGCATAGCATAATGTATGCAACCCAGCAAAGAGGATTGAACCAATAGATACAAAGAAGCAAATACCCAAAAGGTTTCCACAAGTGATCTTTTCTTTTAAGATGTGCACTCTCATGCGCTATAATATATGCCATCTCTTCCTCTGATAGTGAAGAGGAAAGGTATATTCTGGGTCTGATAATTCCCAAAATAAAAGGGGATTTTACTGCATCACAAATATAGATGTTTTCTCTATATAGCACAGCTTCCCTTACACATAGGCGCAATTTTATCATACTCACCAATGCCAAAATAAGAAGCACCACCATTCCGCATAACCAAAGCCCCCCTGCGATTTCTGTCACTATTTGTAGCGGAGCCACGCTTTGGGTTTCCTGATATGCAAAGGTTTCTGCTAGTGCGGGATTTATCGTATTTTCTACAACACCTATGTTACTGTCTACGGACGGCACATAAGGTATCAGTTCTCCCTCTACCATGGTACTGGTTCTGATAGGCTCTGCACTTGGTTGCAGACTAAATACACTTTCTATGGAGAACGGAAATATCAGTCGGATTGCTACCACACCCCATAATAAACAGGTAATCCACTTAGGTATTCTCCTGAATAAAAGTCGAATACCTAATACTGCTAAAATTATCCAACTGGCTGTGATGCTCATATTCAGCAGTTTTAAGAAAATTTCTCCCATACTCATTTTTCCTCCGCCTGATCAATCATCTTACGAATTGCCTCCGCTTCTTCCGGTGTCAGTTTTGCATCCTGCGTAAATGCTGCAATAAATGCCGGAAGAGAACCCGCAAAGGTGTCTTCTACATACTGTCTGCTCTGTCTGGCATAAAATTCCTCTCTGGATATTACGGCTGTTACCAGTCCATTTTCATTCCGAAACAATCCCTTATCAATCAATCTTCTCAAAACATTGTGTGCAGTTGTGCGCTTCCAGTTAAATTCCACTGCCGTCATCTTTACCAGTTCCGATGAAGTAACCGGTTCATGCTCCCAAATCATATCTGCATATCTTGCCTCGATCACACCTAATTGAATTTCCATATGTGTATCCTCCTAAATCCAACAGACCACATGCAGTAGTCTTATATACAGACTATCACCTGTGGTCTCACTTGTCAATATGATTATATAATTTCCTATCTACCACCTCTATTGCCACCACTGGACTTGCACCAGTAAGATTAGTGCCATGCTCGGCACACCGCAAAAAGGCTCCCAAGGAAAACCTTGGAAGCCTTAAATTTAGTGTAATTCTATTAATTACTCAATGATTGTAGCAACACGTCCTGATCCTACTGTTCTACCACCTTCACGAATAGCGAAAGTAAGACCCTGCTCCATAGCGATGGGATGGATCAGTTCGATGGTCATTTCTACGTTATCACCAGGCATGCACATTTCGGTACCTGCAGGAAGTTCGCAAACACCGGTAACGTCGGTTGTTCTGAAGTAGAACTGAGGACGATAGTTGTTGAAGAAAGGAGTATGACGTCCACCTTCATCTTTGGTCAGTACGTAAACCTGTGCAGTGAATTTCTTGTGGCAGGTTACAGTGCCGGGTTTTGCAAGAACCTGACCTCTTTCGATGTCAGTTCTCTGGATACCACGAAGAAGGGCACCGATGTTATCACCAGCCTGTGCTTCGTCAAGCATCTTACGGAACATTTCGATACCGGTTACAACGGACTTCTGCTTCTCTTCCTTGATACCAACGATTTCAACTTCGTCGTTCAGGTGAAGAACACCACGCTCTACTCTACCGGTTGCAACAGTACCACGACCGGTAATGGTGAATACGTCTTCTACAGGCATAAGGAAAGGCTTATCAGTATCACGCTGAGGATCAGGAATATAGGAGTCTACAGTGTCCATAAGTTCCATAATCTTGTCGCCCCAAGGTCCCATAGGATCTTCCAGAGCCTTCAGAGCAGAACCCTTGATAATAGGGCAGTCTGTGAAGTCATATTCTTCAAGCTGTTCTGTGATTTCCATTTCTACTAATTCAAGAAGTTCAGGATCGTCTACCATATCGCACTTGTTCATGAATACGATGATGTAAGGAACGCCTACCTGACGGGACAGAAGGATGTGCTCCTTGGTCTGAGCCATAACACCATCGGTTGCAGCTACAACAAGGATAGCGCCGTCCATCTGAGCAGCACCGGTAATCATGTTCTTAACGTAGTCAGCATGGCCCGGGCAGTCAACGTGAGCATAATGTCTCTTTTCGGTCTGGTATTCAACGTGTGCGGTAGAAATGGTAATACCACGCTCTCTTTCTTCGGGAGCCTTATCGATGTTTTCGAAGTCTACCTGTGCGTTACCGGGAACTCTTGCTGCCAGAACCTTGGTAATTGCAGCGGTCAGAGTGGTTTTACCATGGTCAACGTGACCGATGGTACCAATGTTACAATGGGGCTTAGTTCTTTCAAATTTAGCTTTAGCCATTATTATAGTCCTCCTTAAAAAGATAAAAAATAAGTTTTTAATTTAATCAGCTATCTCTCATTATATTAGATAAGCCTAAGTTTTTCAAGCATTATTTTGCTTCAGAGGCAGGTACTTTTGCAAGCACCGCCTCATTATCTTGAAAAATTATTTTGCCTTTGCAGCAAGTACTTTCTCCTGTACGTTCTTGGGAACCTGCTCGTATTTCTCGAAGAACATAGAGTAGTTACCACGACCCTGGGTCTTGGAACGTAAGTCGGTAGAATAACCGAACATTTCAGCAAGAGGTACATAAGCCTTAACCATCTTACCGCCGCCGATATCTTCCATACCTTCAATACGGCCACGACGGGAGTTGATATCGCCGATAACGTCACCCATGTATTCTTCAGGCATGGTTACTTCAACCTTCATGATAGGCTCAAGCAGTACAGGTGCAGCCTTCTTCATAGCTTCCTTGAATGCCATGGAACCGGCAATGTGGAATGCCATTTCGGAAGAGTCGACTTCATGGTAGGAACCATCGTAAACGTTAGCATAAACACCAACTACGGGGAATCCGCCGAGGATACCTGCGTGGGTTGCTTCTTCGATACCTTCGCCGACTGCGGGGATGTATTCCTTGGGAATAGCACCACCGACAACGCTGGATTCAAACTTGAACAGCTGGTCGCCGTTTGCATCCATGGGCTCGAATTTAACTTTACAATGTCCGTACTGTCCACGACCACCGGACTGTTTTGCATATTTGTATTCCTGATCAACAGGCTTGGTAATGGTTTCCTTGTAAGCAACCTGAGGAGCACCAACGTTAGCTTCTACCTTGAATTCACGAAGCAGACGGTCAACGATGATTTCCAGATGGAGCTCACCCATACCTGCGATAATGGTCTGTCCTGTTTCCTGATTGGTATGAGCACGGAAGGTGGGATCTTCTTCTGCAAGTTTTGCAAGAGCTTCGCCCATCTTGGTCTGACCTGCTTTGGTCTTCGGCTCAATAGCCAGCTCGATAACGGGTTCAGGGAATTCCATGGACTCAAGGATTACAGGATGCTGCTCATCACAAATGGTATCACCGGTTGTAGTAAACTTGAAGCCTACTGCTGCAGCGATATCACCGGAGTAAACTTTTTCAAGTTCGGCTCTCTTGTTTGCATGCATCTGCAGAATACGTCCAACACGTTCCTTCTTATCCTTTGTAGCATTCAGTACGTAAGAACCGGAGTTCATGGTACCGGAGTAAACTCTGAAGAATGCAAGCTTACCAACGAACGGGTCAGCCATAATCTTGAATGCCAGTGCGGAGAAAGGTTCATCATCGGAAGAATGTCTAACAACTTCGTTGCCATCCAGGTCAACACCCTTGATAGGAGGGATGTCTGTAGGAGCAGGCATGTACTCAAGAACGGCATCCAGTAACTTCTGTACGCCCTTGTTACGATAAGCGGAACCACAGCATACAGGAATTGCCTTACATTCGCAGGTTGCCTTTCTTAAGACTTTCTTCATTTCTTCAACAGAAGGTTCTTCACCTTCCAGATACTGCATCATTAAATCATCATCTAATTCGCAGATTTTTTCAACTAATTCGTTACGATACAGTTCTGCATCGTCCTTCATGTCGCCGAGGTCATCTGTTACAGTGATGTTGTCGCCCTTATCATCATTATAGATGTAGGCTTTCATTTCAAACAGGTCAATGATTCCCTTGAATTCATCTTCCTTGCCGATAGGTAACTGAAGGCAGATAGCATTCTTACCTAAACGGGTTCTGATCTGCTCTACGGCACCGTAGAAGTTTGCACCAAGGATGTCCATCTTATTGATGAAAGCCATACGAGGTACGTTGTAGGTATCAGCCTGACGCCATACGTTTTCAGACTGAGGTTCTACACCACCCTTTGCACAGAATACACCGACTGCACCATCAAGTACACGTAAGGAACGCTCAACTTCTACAGTGAAGTCAACGTGTCCCGGAGTATCAATGATGTTGATACGATGCTCTAATGCACCGGGCATGGGTTTGGTTTCTTTCTCAAGAGTCCAGTGGCAGGTGGTAGCTGCAGATGTGATGGTAATACCTCTTTCCTGTTCCTGCTCCATCCAGTCCATGGTAGCAGTACCTTCATGAGTATCACCAATCTTGTAGTTAACACCGGTATAGTAAAGAATACGCTCTGTCAGTGTGGTTTTACCCGCATCGATATGAGCCATAATACCAATATTTCTGGTTCTCTCTAAGGGATATTCTCTTCCAGCCAAGGTTGTTTCCTCCTTATATTAGTCATGACAGACAACAAAAACTTCGTCCTACGATTAGAATCTGTAGTGTGCGAAAGCCTTGTTTGCTTCTGCCATCTTGTGCATATCTTCTTTTCTCTTTACAGCGGAGCCGGTATTGCCTGCTGCATCAAGAATTTCGTTTGCCAGTCTGTCTTCCATGGTCTTTTCGCCTCTCTTACGAGAAAACATTACTAACCAACGAAGGCCCAGAGCCTGACGACGTTCAGGTCTTACTTCGATAGGTACCTGATAGGTAGCACCACCGATACGTCTTGCCTTAACTTCCAGAACAGGCATGATATTGTTCATAGCCTCTTCGAAAACTTCAAGGGCAGGCTTGCCTGACTTTTCTTCTACTTTGGCAAATGCACCATATACAATCTTCTGTGCAACACCCTTCTTACCATCTAACATAACGTTGTTGATAAGCTTGGTAACCACTTTGTTATTGTATAAAGGATCTGCCAATACATCTCTTTTCTGAATATGTCCTTTACGTGGCACGGTTCTTCCCTCCTTAATAATGGTAACATCCGCAGTCCGCAGATGTTAGGTTAATTAAATCATCGGTACTCACATTGTTTCCCTATTGTGTGCGTGCGGTATATCTGTTTAATACAGAATCCAACACTAAAAATAGTTTCGTTTGTGAATCCAGTTGAATCAGCTTGCCTGATTACTTAGAAGCCTTAGGTCTCTTTGCACCATATTTGGAACGAGCCTGCTTTCTGTTGGCAACGCCTGCGGTATCCAAAGTACCTCTGATGATGTGGTATCTGGTACCGGGTAAGTCCTTTACTCTACCGCCTCTGATCAGTACAACGCTATGCTCCTGTAAGTTGTGGCCTTCACCGGGAATGTAGCTGGTAACTTCGATTCCGTTGGAAAGACGTACTCTGGCGATCTTTCTAAGTGCAGAGTTAGGCTTCTTAGGGGTAGCAGTCTTAACAGCGGTACATACGCCTCTCTTCTGAGGAGAAGAAGTATTGATTGCTTTCTTGTGTAAGGAGTTGAATCCTTTCTGGAGAGCAGGTGCTGTGGACTTCTTTTCAGTTGTCTGACGTCCTTTTCTTACTAACTGGTTAAATGTTGGCATTCTGTTTCACCTCTTTCTTATTATAAAATATAAATGATTTTTTATGTGCAACACAAAAAGAAATGCATCTGCGTGCACACTATGATAGTATACTTTTTCGCAGATGCATTGTCAACCTAATTTTTTGAAAATTAAGGTAAAATTTCTTTGAGGTATCTTCCCAGGGCGTCCTGCCAGGAAGGAAGACGTTCAAAACCGTTTTCGGTCAGCTTGCTCTTGTCAAGACGGCTGTTTTCCGGGCGTTTTGCCTTTGCGGGATACTCGCTTGCCGGCACCGGCGCCACCTCGATTTTTATCCCTGCCTGTCTGAAAATCTCGCAGGCAAATTCATACCAGGTGCAGATACCTTCGTTGGTGGCATGGTAAATACCGTATTTGTCCGTCTGAATCATGTCCACCAACAGTCTTGCCAGGTCATAGGTATAGGTCGGGGAACCGAACTGGTCGTTTACCACTGTCAGCTTATCATGGGTTTCCGCCAGCTTTAACATGGTTTTTACAAAGTTTTTACCGTTCTTGCCGAACACCCAGGCAATTCTTACGATAAAATATTTGGAAAGGTTTTCCTGTACCGCAAGCTCGCCTTCGTACTTGGTCTGACCGTAAACATTTAAGGGATGTCTTTCGTCATCCGGCTCCCAGGGACGGGTGCCCTGTCCGTCAAACACATAGTCCGTGCTGATATACACCATTTTGCAGTCCAGTTTTTTGCAGACCTCGGCAATGTTTCTCGTTCCGTCCGCATTGACTCTTCTGCAAAGCGCTTCATTGTCCTCCGCGGCATCCACTGCCGTATAGGCTGCGCAGTGCACCACGACATCGGGAGCTGCCTCGCCGATAACCTTTTCCACACTTATCTTATCGGTAATGTCCATCTCGTCAATGTCCACACCGATGGCTTCTATATTCCGTTTGGCCAGCTCCGCCATCACATCATAGCCAAGCTGTCCTTTTACACCTGTTACCAATACTTTCATCATTGTTCTCCCATTCACATGGCATAAAAGGCGCAGCCTTTCGGTTACGCCTTTTTATGATTTATTCTTCTGTTGCAGTATCGTCGTTTTCGGTTTCTTCGTAAGACTCTTCAGGCGTTACGTTTTCATCCGTATCCTCGCCTAATTCTGCTGCTGTTTCCGCAAATGCTGCAGCCACCTCGTCGGAATCGTCGGAGAAATTGATTTCTTCCACTGCATTTTCAATCGCATCATCCGTGCTTAAGTGTGTGGTGCGGTATCTCTTCATACCGGTACCTACAGGAATCAGCTTACCAATGATAACGTTTTCCTTCAGTCCAATCAGAGGGTCAACCTTGCCCTTGATAGCGGCTTCGGTCAGAACCTTGGTGGTTTCCTGGAAGGATGCTGCTGACAGGAAGGAGTTGGTAGCCAGAGCTGCCTTGGTAATACCGAGCATTACCTGCTTGCCTTCTGCAGGCTCTTTGCCTTCTGCAATCAGCTTTTCATTCATATCTTCAAAGTCAAGGACATCAACCAGTGTTCCGGGAAGGAATTCGGTATCTCCATGGTTCTCGATACGAATCTTCTTCAACATCTGACGAACGATTACTTCAATATGCTTATCGGCGATATCTACACCCTGCAGACGGTATACACGCTGTACTTCGCGGATCATGTAGTCCTGTACGGCGCGGATGCCCTTAATCTTTAACAGATCGTGAGGGTTTACGCTACCTTCTGTCAGCTCGTCGCCGGCTTCAATCATCTGCTCATCTAAAACCTTGATACGGGAGCCGTAAGGAATTAAGTATGCCTTGGACTCTCCGGTCTCTTCGTTATGAACGATTACTTCACGCTTCTTCTTGGTATCGCGGATTTCTACGCGGCCGCCGAATTCAGCAATGATGGCAAGACCCTTGGGTTTTCTTGCTTCAAATAATTCTTCGACACGGGGAAGACCCTGTGTGATATCGTCACCCGCAACACCGCCGGTATGGAAAGTACGCATGGTAAGCTGTGTACCGGGTTCACCGATGGACTGTGCGGCAATAATACCGACAGCTTCACCTACCTGGACAGCCTCGCCGGTTGCCATGTTGGCACCGTAGCACTTTGCACAGATACCGTTGTGGCATCTACAGGTTAAAATGGTACGAATCTTAACTTCCTCAATGGGTTCACCCTTTTCATTGACACCGACGCTTAAAATCTTAGCGGCACGGCTGGGGGTAATCATATGATTGTGTTTTACGATTCTGTTGCCGTCTTTATCATAAATATCCTCGCAGGCGAAACGGCCTGTGATTCTGTCTTTCAAGCTTTCGATGGTTTCCTTGCCGTCCATGAATGCTCTTACCACGATACCGGGAATTTCGCTTCTGCCTTCGCTACAATCTGTTTCCCTGATGGAAAGTTCCTGGGAAACGTCAACCATACGTCTGGTCAGGTAACCGGAGTCGGCGGTACGAAGAGCGGTATCGGACAGACCCTTACGTGCACCATGTGCGGACATGAAGTATTCCAGTACGTCAAGACCTTCACGGAAGTTGGACTTGATAGGCAGCTCAATGGTACGTCCGGTTGTATCCGCCATCAGACCACGCATACCTGCCAGCTGTTTAATCTGCTGGTTGGAACCACGCGCACCGGAGTCAGCCATCATGAAGATGTTGTTGTACTTATCCAGACCGTTAATCAGCTTATCAGTCAGTTCCTTATCGGTTTCGTTCCAGGTTTCTACTACGGCACGATATCTTTCTTCCTCGGTGATAAGACCTCTTCTGAAGTTGGTGGAAATCTTATCAACGGTTGCCTGTGCCTGAGCCAGCAGTTCGGGCTTTTCGGGAGGCACGGTCATATCGGAAATGGATACGGTCATGGCAGCTCTGGTGGAATACTTGTAGCCCATTGCCTTGATGTAGTCAAGAACTTCTGCATTCTTGAATGCACCGTGGGTATTGATAACCTTCTCCAAAATCTGCTTTAACTGCTTCTTGCCTACATGGAAGTCAACTTCCAGCTTTAAGAAGTTTTCAGGGTTGGTTCTGTCAACAAAGCCAAGGTCCTGAGGCAGTACTTCGTTGAAGATGAAACGTCCCAGTGTGGACTCTACGATACCGGTGATGTCTTCACCCGCATCGTTTTTCTTGGTAATTCTTACCTTGATACGGGACTGTAAGGTAATAACCTGGTTCTCATATGCAAGGATTGCTTCGTTTACGCTCTTGAAGAACTTGCCTTCGCCCTTTGCACCGGGTCTTTCCTGGGTCAGGTAGTAGATACCGAGTACCATATCCTGTGTAGGAACGGCAACGGGACCGCCGTCGGAAGGCTTCAAAAGGTTGTTGGGTGACAGAAGCAGGAAACGGCATTCTGCCTGTGCCTCAACGGACAGAGGAAGGTGAACGGCCATCTGGTCACCGTCGAAGTCGGCGTTGAAAGCGGTACATACAAGAGGATGAAGCTTGATTGCCTTACCTTCTACCAGAATGGGCTCAAATGCCTGAATACCCAGTCTGTGCAGGGTAGGTGCACGGTTCAGCATAACCGGATGCTCTTTGATTACTTCTTCCAGTACATCCCATACACTGGTGTCCAGTCTCTCCACTAACTTCTTGGCATTCTTGATATTCTGGCTGATGCCTCTTGCTACCAGTTCCTTCATAACGAAGGGCTTGAACAGTTCGATTGCCATTTCTTTCGGCAGACCGCACTGATAAATCTTAAGTTCGGGACCAACTACGATAACGGAACGTCCGGAGTAGTCTACACGCTTACCTAACAGGTTCTGACGGAAACGTCCGGATTTACCCTTTAACATATCGGAAAGGGACTTTAACGCTCTGTTGCCGGGTCCGGTAACGGGACGTCCTCTTCTGCCGTTGTCAATCAGGGCATCCACTGCTTCCTGCAGCATTCTCTTTTCATTGCGGACAATGATATCGGGAGCGCCCAGCTCAAGCAGTCTCTTCAGACGATTGTTTCTGTTGATAATTCTTCTGTAAAGGTCATTTAAGTCAGAGGTTGCAAAACGGCCGCCGTCCAGCTGTACCATAGGACGTAAGTCGGGAGGCAGAACCGGGATAACATCCATAATCATCCATTCGGGTTTGTTGCCTGAACCTCTGAAAGCTTCTACTACTTCCAGTCTCTTGATGATACGTGCACGCTTCTGACCGGTGGATTCCTTTAAGCCTGCCTTTAATTCCTCTGCATCTTTTTCCAGGTCGATGGCCTGCAGAAGCTCTTTGATAGCCTCTGCGCCCATACCTACACGGAACTTATTACCATAGGTTTCATAAGCATCCTGATATTCTTTTTCGGATAAAATCTGCTTATATTCCAAATTGGACTCACCTGCATCCAGTACAATATAGGATGCAAAGTAAAGTACCTTTTCCAGTACTCTCGGTGAAAGGTCAAGGATTAATCCCATACGGCTGGGAATTCCCTTGAAGTACCAGATATGGGAAACCGGAGCTGCCAGTTCGATATGACCCATACGCTCTCTACGAACGCTGGATTTGGTAACTTCTACACCACATCTGTCGCAGACAACACCTTTGTATCTGATCTTCTTGTACTTACCGCAATGACATTCCCAGTCTTTCTGGGGTCCGAAAATTCTTTCACAGTACAGACCGTCGCGTTCCGGTTTTAATGTTCTGTAATTGATTGTTTCGGGCTTGGTTACCTCGCCTCTGGACCACTCACGGATTTTCTCCGGAGATGCCAGACCGATTTTTATGGCATCAAATGTCATCGGCTGATAAACTTCATTTTTATTTTCTGACATTTTGGTACTCCCTTCCATACTAATCTCTATTAGAATTCGTCTTCTCCGTCGAAGCCGTCACCTGCATCGTCAAAATCATCCTCATCCGCATCATCTGCACTTACCAGTTCGCCGTCATCGTCAAATTCCTGCTTCTGGTAACCCAGGTCATCGAGGGAATCCTTTTCGTAATCATTGTAGTTCTTACGGTCGCCTTCCATCTCGTAACGGTAATCGTTGTCGGTGTAATCCACGGTTTCCATAATTTCTACTTCGGTCTGGTCTTCTCTTAAGACGCGGACATCCATACCAAGTGCCTGTAATTCCTTGAGCAATACCTTGAAGGATTCCGGAATACCGGGCTCAGGAATGTTGTCGCCCTTGATAATGGCTTCGTATGTCTTGACACGGCCGATAACATCATCGGACTTCACGGTCAGGATTTCCTGTAAGGTGTAGGATGCGCCGTATGCTTCCAGCGCCCAAACTTCCATTTCACCGAAACGCTGTCCGCCGAACTGTGCCTTACCGCCGAGAGGCTGCTGGGTAACTAAGGAGTACGGTCCGGTAGAACGTGCATGAATCTTATCGTCTACCAGGTGATGCAGCTTCAGGTAATGCATGTGTCCGATGGTAACCGGGCTGTCGAAGTACTCGCCGGTACGTCCGTCGCGGAGTCTTACCTTACCGTCACGGGAAATAGGCACACCCTTCCAGAGCTTTCTGTGTGCTCTGTTTTCGGACAGATACTGATAAACTTCGGGAAGAAGCTCTGCTTCATGCAAGCTGCTGAAGCTTTCTCCCTTCCATTCCTTTCCGTCCGCGGTCTTTTCCATTCCCTTTGCTTTCCATTCCTCTGCTTCCGCAGCATCGAAAGGAAGGTTTGCATAATCGTTTGCAAGATCCAGTGTATCCATAATATCTGTTTCGTTTGCGCCATCGAATACAGGTGTCGCTACATTAAAGCCAAGAGCCTTTGCAGCCAGGGAAAGGTGAATTTCCAGAACCTGTCCGATGTTCATACGGGAAGGTACGCCCAGAGGGTTAAGTACGATATCCAGAGGACGACCGTTAGGAAGATAAGGCATATCTTCTACGGGAAGCACACGGGAAACAACACCCTTGTTACCATGACGACCAGCCATCTTGTCACCAACGGAAATTTTTCTCTTCTGCGCAATGTAAATGCGGACAGCCTGATTTACGCCGGGTGCCAGTTCGTCGCTGTTTTCTCTGGTAAATACCTTTGCATCCACTACAATACCATATTCGCCGTGAGGAACCTTTAAGGAAGTATCACGTACTTCTCTTGCCTTCTCACCGAAGATGGCACGGAGCAGTCTTTCTTCTGCAGTCAGTTCTGTTTCTCCCTTGGGAGTAACCTTGCCGACAAGAATATCACCGGCACGAACCTCAGCACCGATACGGATAATACCTCTGTCATCCAGATCCTTCAGGGCATCGTCGCCGACACCGGGAACATCACGGGTGATTTCTTCGGGTCCTAACTTGGTATCACGTGCTTCTGCTTCATATTCTTCAATGTGTACGGAAGTGTAAACATCTTCCTGTACCAGTCTTTCGCTTAACAGAACCGCATCTTCGTAGTTGTAGCCTTCCCAGGTCATGAAGCCGATAAGAGGATTCTTACCGAGAGCCAGTTCGCCTTCGGAAGTGGAAGGACCGTCTGCAATAACCTGTCCCTGTGCCACATGGTCGCCCTTGAACACGATGGGCTTCTGATTATAGCAGTTGGACTGGTTGCTTCTTAAGAACTTGGTCAGATGGTATTCTTCCTTTTCACCGTCATCATAGGTCATCTTGATGAGATTGGAAGAAACATAATCAATCGTACCTGCCTTCTTTGCCACTACACAAACACCGGAGTCAACCGCAACCTTGGTTTCCATGCCGGTACCTACAACGGGTGCTTCCGTCATCAGAAGGGGCACTGCCTGACGCTGCATGTTGGAACCCATCAGCGCACGGTTTGCATCGTCGTTCTGCAGGAAAGGAATTAAGGCTGTAGCCACGGAGAATACCATTCTCGGGGATACGTCCATGTAATCGAACATAGCCTTGGGATATTCCTGTGTTTCCTCTCTGTAACGACCGGATACGGAGTTACGGACAAAATGTCCCTCTGCATCCAGGGCTTCGTTTGCCTGTGCTACATGATAATTATCCTCTTCATCAGCGGTCATGTATACAACTTCGTCGGTAACTCTCGGGTTGGCCGGGTCAGTTTTATCAATCTTACGGTAAGGTGCTTCTACAAAACCGTATTCGTTAATTCTTGCATAGCTTGCAAGAGAGTTGATCAGACCGATGTTGGGACCTTCGGGAGTCTCGATAGGACACATTCTTCCGTAGTGGGAATAATGTACATCTCGAACTTCGAATCCGGCACGGTCTCTTGACAGACCGCCGGGACCCAGTGCGGAAAGACGTCTCTTGTGGGTAAGTTCGCCCAGAGGGTTGTTCTGGTCCATAAACTGGGACAGCTGGGAAGAACCGAAGAATTCCTTTACGGCAGCGGTTACGGGTTTGATGTTAATCAGCGCCTGCGGAGAAATTTCTTCTGCATCATGGGTTGTCATTCTTTCTCTGACAACTCTTTCCATTCTGGAAAGACCGATACGGTACTGGTTCTGTAACAGTTCGCCGACTGCACGGATACGTCTGTTGCCCAGATGGTCGATATCGTCATCGTTTCCTAAGCCGAATTCCAGATGCATATTATAGTTGATGGACGCAAAGATATCTTCCTTCGTAATATGCTTCGGAATCAGCTCGTGGATATTCTTTCTGATGGCTTCTGCCAGAGCTTCGCCGTCTTCTGCGTATTCTTCGATAATCTGCTTTAATACCGGATAGTAGACCAGCTCGGTAACACCCAGCTCCCTGGGATTACAATCGATGAAGTGGCAGATGTCTACCATCATATTGGAAAGAACTTTCTCGTTCTTTTCTTCGGTTGCAATATATACGAAAGGAACTGCAGCATTCTGGATTTCGTCTGCCAGCTCTGCGGTCACCTTTGTACCTTCTGCGGCAATTACTTCGCCGGTGGAAGGGTCAACAACATCAGCCGCTAAAATCTGATTGCGGATTCTGTTTCTCAAAGCTAACTTCTTATTGAATTTATATCTGCCGACTTTAGCCAAATCATATCTTCTGGGGTCGAAGAACATAGCGTTAATCAGGCTTTCCGCACTTTCCACGCTCAAAGGCTCACCCGGACGGATCTTTTTGTATAACTCTAACAGACCCTCCTGATAATTCTCAGCAGTGTCCTTTGTAAAGCTGGCTTCAATCTTCGGTTCGTCGCCGAACACTTCCCTGATCTCGTCATTGGTACCGATACCGAGAGCTCTGATCAGGACCGTAATGGGAACCTTTCTGGTACGGTCAACACGAACATAGAATACATCGTTGGAGTCTGTCTCATATTCCAGCCATGCGCCACGGTTGGGAATTACAGTACAGGAATACAGCTTCTTACCGATTTTATCATGGCCGATACCATAGTAAATGCCGGGGGAACGTACTAACTGGCTGACAATAACACGTTCTGCACCGTTGATCACAAAGGTACCTGTTGCCGTCATAATAGGAAGGTCACCCATGAAGATTTCATGCTCGCTGATTTCTTCTTTTTCCTTATTGTAAAGACGTACCTTTACTTTGAGCGGTGCCGCATAGGTGGCATCTCTCTCCTTACATTCTTCAATAGAATATTTCACATCGTCTTCGCACAATTCGAAGTCTACGAATTCCAGACTTAAAGAGCCGCTGTAATCTGCGATAGGAGAAATATCGTCGAAGACTTCTTTCAGGCCTTCGTCCAAAAACCACTGGTAGGAATCCTTCTGGACTTCAATCAGGTTTGGCATCTCCAAAACCTCTTTTTGTCGTGCATAACTCATACGTGTATATTTGCCTTTGGCAATAGGACGTATTCTGTTTTTTTCCATTGACCTTTCACCCCGTTCTTATATGATATTGACCTATTTTGTCATTTATTTAGCGTACACAAAATAGACATAGCACACCACAATAGTGCATTGTCCATCATACAATAATATTCAATTTTAGTCAAGGAATTTTTTAGAATTTTTAGAAAAATTAAGAAAATAATGAATGAAGAAAAGCCACATGGCAAAATGCAAGCATGATGCCACGCGGCTTTTTGTAACTATGAGAGAAGAAATTACTTAAGAGTAACCTTAGCGCCAACTTCTTCAACTTTCTTCTTGATTTCTTCAGCTTCTTCCTTGCTTGCGCCTTCTTTGAGCATCTTAGGAGCGCCATCAACAAGGTCCTTAGCTTCCTTCAGACCAAGGCCGGTAATTTCACGAACAACCTTGATAACCTTAACCTTTTCGGAACCTACTTCGGTAAGTTCTACGTTGAACTCAGTCTTTTCTTCTTCTGCTGCTGCGCCAGCACCTGCTGCTGCAACTACAACGCCTGCTGCTGCAGATACGCCGAATTCTTCTTCACATGCTTTTACTAAGTCATTTAATTCTAATACGGATAACTCTTTGATAGCGTCAATGAGTTCCTGAGCTGTTAATTTAGCCATTTTCATTTCCTCCTGAAATTAATTTAATAGTTTTTAGTTTCGATTAAGCTTCTGCGGGAGCTTCTTCAGCGGCAGGTGCTGCACATGCTGCTGCGCCACCTTTTTCTGCCAACTGATTCATGACGCGAGCGAAGTTGGTAATCGGGGACTGCAGACTTCCGAGTAACTTGGAAATAAGTTCTTCTCTGGAAGGAATGTTTGCAATAACTGCGATACCGGCTGCATCATATACGGTTCCTTCAACAACACCAGCCTTGATTTCAAGCTTGTCAGCGGTCTTAGCAAACTTTGCAAGAATTCTTGCGGGAGCAGTTGCATCTGTAGTGGAAACTGCCATTGCGCTGGGTCCTTCGAGATACTGGGAAAGTCCTTCGAATTCGGTACCCTTGAATGCAAAGTTCATCATGGTGTTCTTGTAAACCTTGTAGCTGACACCTGCTTCACGTAATTCACGACGAAGCTGAGTGTCCTGTTCTACAGTAAGTCCTCTGTGGTCAACGAGCACGATAGACTGTGCACCCTGAATACGTTCGGAAATCTCCTGTACAACGGGCTGTTTTAATTCAACCTTTGCCATTTCATTTACCTCCTTATAGAATATGTGGAATATATCCCGGAAAACTTCCGGAATGTTCCTGCCGAAAGGAGTTATATAAGAAAAGCCTCCCTGAAGACAGGAAGGCAAAAAGTCTTAACGTCAACTCTTTCCTCGGTAGGTGATAATTCTTTACGCCTTGCGGCACCTACTGTCTTCGGCACGGTTTCACAACCTTTGATATATTAACATAAGGGGCTGACATATGTCAACCCCTTACTTAAACTTTTTTATGCAGCTTTTATTTAGTATTAGAACTTAGCTACGCTTACCTTAACGCCGGGTCCCATGGTTGTGGTAAGAGTTACACTCTTTAAGTACTGACCCTTTAAGGTTGCGGGCTTAGCCTTTACGATAGCATCCATCAGTGCGTTGAAGTTTTCGGAAAGCTGTTCTTCGGTGAAGGAAGCTTTACCTACGGGAACGTGGATAATGTTTGCCTTGTCCAGTCTGTATTCGATCTTACCGGCTTTGATATCGTTTACTGCCTTGGTTACATCCATGGTAACGGTACCAGCCTTAGGGTTGGGCATTAAGCCTTTAGGACCTAAAACTTTACCCAGACGACCTACAACGCCCATCATGTCGGGGGTTGCTACAACTACATCGAAATCAAGCCATCCATCGTTCTGAATCTTCGGGATGAGTTCGTCTCCGCCTACGTAATCTGCTCCGGCAGCTTCTGCTTCTGCTACCTTGTCGCCCTTAGCGAAAACCAGAACCTTAACGGTCTTACCGGTTCCGTTGGGAAGAACTACTGCGCCACGGATCTGCTGTTCAGCATGACGTCCGTCACAGCCTGTTCTGATGTGAGCTTCTACGGTCTCATCAAATTTTGCGGTTGCTGTTTTCTTAACCAGTGCAATTGCATCAGTGGTTTCATAAAAAGTTGCGCGATCTACCAGTTTCGCAGCATCGCTGTATTTCTTTCCATGCTTCATTCTAAAATCCTCCTATGGTTCTAACGACATTTAAGTCTCCCAGTCTGTTTCCTATTAGTCTTCTACTACAATACCCATACTTCTTGCTGTACCGGCAATCATGCTCATGGCAGCTTCTACGCTTGCAGCATTAAGGTCCGGCATCTTTAATTCAGCGATTTCCTGAAGCTTAGCCTTGGAGATGGTAGCTACCTTGGTCTTGTTGGGAGCTCCTGAACCGGATTTGATATTGCAAGCTTTCTTTAACAGTACTGCAGCAGGCGGAGTCTTGGTGATGAAGCTGAAGCTTCTGTCTGCATATACGGTAATAACAACAGGAATGATTAAGTCACCCTTGTCTGCTGTTCTTGCGTTGAACTGCTTTGTAAATTCAACGATGTTTACGCCGTGCTGTCCAAGTGCGGGACCAACGGGCGGAGCCGGTGTTGCTTTGCCGGCAGGAATCTGTAATTTGATATATCCTGTTACTTTCTTTGCCATAATGGCACCTCCTATAATGTGGTAATCTGGCGCTCTGATTTCTCAAAGCTCCCACCGTATGCTTTCGCATACCTCGTGTTGCCTATATTATCCGACATCCGCAGCCATGCCGCTTCCACCGGAGAATACCAAAAGTTACTTAGAGCTTTCTGACTTCTGCAAAGCTGATTTCAACAGGTGTTTCCCTGCCGAACATCTCTACATTGATGGTAGCGGTCTGCTTACCATAGTCAAGCTTCTGCACAATACCCACGGTATCTTTCCAGACACCGGCTACAACTGCGATGCTGTCGCCTTCGCCAAAGTCGATGGAAACATTTTCCGTCTTGATACCCAGGGGCTTCATTTCTGCTTCTGTAAGAGGCACGGGCTTGCTTCCCGGTCCCACGAAGCCGGTTACGCCTCTGGTGTTGCGGACAACATACCAGGTATCATCGTTCATCACCATATTAATCAGAACATATCCGGGAAACATCTTCTTCTGGACGGTTTTCTTGGCGCCGTTCTTTACCTCTACAACATCCTGCATCGGTACTCTGACTTCCAAAATCTGTTCAGCAAGCTGCTTATTGTTCTCGATTGTCTTTTCAATATTGGCTTTGACTTTGTTTTCGTATCCGGAGTAAGTATGTGCTACATACCAATTTGCCTCTGCCATACAATAACCATGCCTTTCTCATACTCTAACCTGTCAAAGTGACAGGTGCCAGTTTCTTCCTACAAAGATGTAAGGAAATTCACACCATACTTAGCCAGTGCATCAATGGCAGCAATAATAATACCTAATACAATAGAAATTGCCACAACAGCGATGGACTGTTTGAACATGGTATTCTTATCAGGCCATATGATTTTCTTGAACTCAATAGACACGTTTTTGAAGAAGCCCGGCTTCTTGGTCTTGGTCTTTGCTGAATCTGCCATTTTCCTCTCCTTCTTCCAAATATATTATTTGGTTTCTTTGTGCATTGTATGAGTCTTGCAGAATCTGCAGTACTTCTTGGTTTCCATTCTGTCAGGATGAGTCTTCTTATCCTTCGTAGTATTGTAATTACGCTGCTTGCATTCTGTACATGCTAATGTAATTTTTGTACGCATTTTTCCACCTCCACGCGTTTATTTACTTAATAAAAATATGCATAAAAAAAAGACCTAAATCTCATCTCGCTTTGATACTATATCACACAAGGTGCCTTAACGTCAATCATTTCTTTTAGAAATAAACATTTTTCACAGGATTTTATGCAAATTTGTAAAAAAAACGCTTTTAAGCTCTTGCGCATGGCTATTCCGGATGCTAAAATGTAGACAGAAAAGTAGGTTTTTACCCTTATGCATGTTGATACCGCTACCGTGAAAAAGGATTTTCACGCGGCATATGCTTATTTCAAGGAAGAAAGGAGGGTTTTCTTTGGGTAACATGATTTCCAATACCGTCTCCAATCACTATCTGACGGCCTACGCGCCGAAAAACATCACCCGCTTTGACACACACAAGAAAAGCGAGCTGGAAAGCGTTTACAAATCCATTTTAAAAATAAACAAAGAATCCCCCTGGTACCTTGACGTCACGCAGAAGGAAACCCAGGAGTATGCCGTGAACATCAAAGAGAACGCACGGCTTCTTTATAATACCATCGCTTCCATGGGCGGTCTGGAACCGGAACGTACCTTAAAAAAGAACACCGCCTATTCTTCCAATCCCGATGCGGTGGATGTTGCCTTTATCGGCGATGCTGCCGACAGTGCTTCCGCGCCCACCTTAAATCTGCAGGTAAAAAGCCTTGCCGCTTCCCAGGAAAACAGAGGCTCCTATCTGCCGAACGAACCTGTTTCCCTGTCTGCCGGCACCTATGCCTTTGAAATCAGCACCGGCGGCATGAACTATGAATTCCAGTTCAGTATCAGTGAAAATGAAAGCAACAAGGATGTCCAGAAGCGTCTGGCAAGACTGATTAACCATACCAATATCGGCGTGCGCGCCCGTCTGGATGAGGGAGAAGCCCGCAGTGCCTTAATTCTTTCTTCCGCGCAGACCGGTCTTCCCGAAGGAAGGGATGAACTGTTCCGGGTAAGTGAAGGCAATTCAGACGCCTTAAGCGGAGCCGTTTCCTATTTCGGTCTGCAATACACTACCCGTCAGGCATCGAACGCTTCCTTCTTATTAAACGGTGAGGAGCGCACCACCGCATCCAACAGCTTTACCATCGGTAAAATGTTCGATGTGGAATTAAAAGGACTTACTGCTTCCGACGAAACCGTAACCGTCGGCTTAAAGACCGATGTGGACTCCATCACCGACAATATCAATTCCCTGATTGGCAGCTATAATACCTTTATCAGCGCCGCCGGCAATTATACCGAGCGTTTCGGCGGTACCAACCGTCTGGTCCGGGAAATGGGCGCCATTGCGCTGCGTTATCAGGACTCCCTGCAGAAAATCGGCATTTCCGCCCAGTCGGACAAAACCATGTCCATTGATGAGGATCGTCTGAAAGAAGCGATTGCTTCCGAAGAAGCCGAAGACGCCGGAGAGGATGTCTCTTCCTATCAGACACTGTCCGGCTTTGCCGAATCTTTACTCAAAAAAACAACCCAGGTTTCCATAAACCCGATGGAGTACGTGGACCGTACCATCGTGGCTTACAAAAACCCGGGACACAATTTTATCAATCCTTATATGACAAGTGCTTACAGCGGCATGATTTTTAACAGTTACTGTTAAATTCTTCTTCCGCCATGGCAAGGGCTGCCGCTATTACCTTATCCATATCGTAATAGCGGTACTGTCCGAGTCTTCCTCCGAAGAGCACATTCTTTTCCTTTGCCGCCAGCTCCCTGTATTTTTCATAGAGTGCGTTGTTCCGTTCATCGTTGACCGGATAATACGGCTCGTCGCCTTTTTTCCAGCTATCGGAATATTCCCTTGAAATAACCGTGTCCGGCTGTTTGCCGAACTCAAAATGCTTATGCTCAATAATACGGGTGTAGGGAACCTCCCTGTCCGTATAATTGACCACCGCATTGCCCTGGTAGTTGTCGCAGCCTTCGATGATCTCCTCTTCAAAATGCACCGTGCGGTACTGCAGCTCCCCGAAGCAGTAATGGAAATACTCATCAATCATACCGGTATAAAGCACCTTGTCAAAGCTGTCCGCCTGCTCGCCCTTTGCTTCGTTTTCCTTTTTGAAATCCTCATAAGAAATACCGAGGCGTACCGGAATGCCTTCCAGCATCTTTTCCACAATGGCGGTATAGCCGCCCTTGGGAATGCCCTGATAAGGGTCGTTGAAATAGTTGTTGTCATACACAAAGCGGAGCGGAAGTCTCTTGATAATAAAGGCGGGTAAATCCTTGCAATCCCTGCCCCACTGCTTTTCCGTGTAGCCCTTAATCAGCTTTTCATAGACATCCCTGCCCACTAAGGACAATGCCTGTTCCTCTAAGTTGGACGGATTTTCAATGGCTAAATCCGCAATCTGCTCCGCAATCTTCTGCTTTGCTTCCGCAGGAGTCTTGATATTCCACATCTTGCTGAAGGTGTTCATATTAAAAGGAAGGTTGTACAACTCATCCTTGTAAACAGCCACCGGCGAATTGATATAGTGGTTGAACTCTGCAAACCGGTTTACATAGTCCCAGATTTTTTTGTCTGACGTATGAAAAATATGGGCACCGTACTTATGTACCCGGATGCCCTTAATTTCTTCCGTGTAAATATTGCCGGCAATATGGTTTCTCTTGTCAATCACCAGACATTTTTTGCCATGCAGAGCAGCCTCCCCGGCAAACACCGCGCCAAAGAGCCCCGCCCCTGCGATCAGATAATCATACTTCATCTTTTTCCCCGTTAAAGCCTCATACCGGCTTATTTGTTTTTGGATTTTGCTTTGTACTTGTCAATCTGGATAAAATCGTCCATAAGACCTAAGATCTTGTCTCTGCCTTCCTGGTTTAACTTTACATAGTACTGCATAACACGGTTCTCCAAAAGAACGGCGCCTAAGGAAGCATCCCTCTCTAATGAGCTGAAGTCTACCGGATTTAAACGAAGCTTATCGCACATTTTGATTACGGTGCCGTAAGCCATTCCGTCAATTCCTCTGTCCAGCGCGGTAACGAGGGTGCTGTACGGGATATTCATTTCTATAGCGAACTGTCTAACACTTCTATACTGTCTTAAGATTTCTTTCTTTAAAACTTCTGCTTTTGTCATAACTGACTCCTCCTTGTTTTCTCTTTACGAAATAGTGTACGTGATATCGTCTTTTTTTTCAATAGCCCTTACTCTAATTTCATAAAAATTTAAGGATTTTCGTTTTATACCAAAAGTCAGCCCCCATTAATTCCGTAACCGTCCGGGTGGTTTTTGTGCCAGTTCCATGCCGTGGAAATAATGGTTTCCAGGTCATCGTATTTTGGCTTCCACCCCAGGGTTTCCTTTGCTTTTTCGCTGGAAGCAATCAGGGTGGACGGATCTCCCGCACGCCGGGGTTCTTCCTTCGCCGGTATTCATGGCGCACCTCCTACTCTATGGTAAATCCATATGCTATTTCTTTATCCGCCGGAATGTGGTAATCCTCTTCCACATCCGCTCCCCAGCTGTTAATGCCGCCTACGCCTCTTACCGCTCCCAGTATGGAAACCACCGTTCTGTGGACCGGCGGCAGTTCTTCCTGATGGGTGGCGTTCTCCAGTTCCTCCGCCGTGTAGGGCAGGCAGGAAAAAGCAAATGATTGTCCTTCTTCTGCGGTAAAATGCAGGGTTGACTTCTCTCTGCTTCCTTTTGTGTTATCTAAAACCATAGTTCTGTGCACACCCAGCTTTCGCGTATTCATGTGCACACCGCAGTCCTGCGGCACCAGATACGGTGTTACCGGCAGTCCCTTTACTTCATATTCCCCCGGAATGCCGCCCGCCATGCGGTCGGGATAAGTTTCTCCCGACAGTCCCTCGTAGCAATAGCCGTCCGCCGCTGTGGGCATAATAAAACGCATGCCGAATACAGGCAGTCCCGGCAGTCCTTCACTGCCGCAGTACCGTACTCTTACACCGATTTTTCCGTTCTCCGTCACACAGTATGTTACCCTGGTTTCCATGCCGGGAACAGCTGCGGACTCATACACAAATGTCATCACAAATTCTTTGCCCGGTATTGCCGCTCCGTAGCGGTTATTCGCCGGTGCCAGGGGAATTTCTATGGGTTCCCCGTCCAGAGAGGCTTCCATGTGTCTGCAACGTAAAAACAGATCTGCCGCAAGCCATGCCGCACTTTGATAAGAAAAACCATTTCCTCTGTCATTGTCGGTTGTCGCCCTCCAGAAGGTTGGCCTCGGAGCTCGGTAGAGCCATTCCTTTCCATGTTTATATAAGGATTCCATACCTCCTATCGTGGTAGAAAACAAGTAGGAAAAGTCTTCACCTTGAATGCCGATTGTCACATCACCTGCTACCATATTCAGAGCCATAATAATACCTCACTTCCTGCACTGCCGGTTTCTCCGTCCTGTCCGCAAACAGAATACCGTTCCCCGAAAATTCATAGTCACTGGGTCTGTCATCAAAGTCACCGCCGTACCGCAGCACACGTTTTCCGGTCACTTCATCCCATACCCACAATGCCTGGTCTATATAGTCCCAGATAAAACCGCCCTGGTACATGTCAAATTCTTCTCCCAGTTCCATGTAGGATTTCATGCCGCCCAGGGAGTTTCCCATATCATGCATATATTCGCAGAGTAAAAACGGCTTTTTCGGGTGGTTGGAAAGATACTCCCGGATTTCCTGCGGATAGGCATACATCCGGCTCTCTACATCCGAAATATCATCTTCCCATTTCCGGTTGTGGATCACGCCCTCGTAGTGCACCGGTCTCTCCGGGTCCTTTTCCTTATAAAAGCGCTGCATGGCAGCTATATTTTCTTCCGCATACGACTCGTTACCCAGGGACCAGAACAGAACGGATGCATGGTTTTTATAGCACTCAAAATTGGTACGCGCCCGGTCTGTCACGGCTTCCTTCCACTCCGGTACCGCTCCGGGTACATTCCAGGAAGGCTCCACCGCACCACATTTCTGCCAGGAACCATGGCTTTCCAGATTGTTTTCCGCCATAAGATAAATCCCGGCCCTGTCGCACAGGGAATACCATTCTCTCCTGTCCGGATAGTGGCAGGTTCTGACCGCATTGATGTGGTTTTGCTTCAGGAAAGCAATATCCCATTCCATATCTTCCATGGTAATGCACCTGCCGCCTTCGGGACTCCATTCATGCCTGTTTACCCCTTTGATAAACAATCTCTTTCCGTTCAGACGGATTATTTTGTTTTCTATTCGTATACTGCGAAATCCCACGTCATACGGAACCGCCTCCGTCATTTTTCCGGCAGCATCGTAAAGACAGACCTCCAGAGAATACAGATACGGATTCTCATTGTCCCATGCTTTTACAGGCATCTGCTCACCCGTAAAAACAAGGGTCTGTTCTTCTTTATTCTCTATGCTCTTTTCCCGGATAAACAACACTGTTCCTTCCTTATCACGCAAGGTTGCCACGGCTTTTCCTGCCTGTCCCGTTGTTTTCCGGAAGGCTTCCTGCGAAATTTTCACTTCCGCCTGCAGGCTTCCGTTTCCGCTTTTTTCCTCATAATGAGGCTTTATCCATAAGTCTTCCACATGGAGCTCCGGTTTGGCATATAGCTCCACACTGCGGAAGATACCGAAAAAGCGGAAGAAATCCTGGTCTTCCAGATAAGCCGCCGTGCTACGCTTATGCACCTCGACTGCCAACAGATTCCCCTTTTCCCGGATAAAGGGAGTCAGTTCAAACTCGGACGGTGTAAAGCTGTCCTCGGCATAGCCGATAAAATGTCCGTTCATCCAGACATACACTGCCTCTTCCACACCTTCAAAGCAGATGCAGACGCGTTTTCCGCAAAGTTCCTTTTTTAAGTCAAACCGAAGCCTGTAGGAACCCACCGGATTATAGGCTGCCTCACTGAAGCTTCCTTCTTCGCGTCGTTCTTCCCCGAGCGCACACGCCGGACGTCTGTAAATCTTGCCCTCCCAGGGGTACATGGTATTGATATAGTGAATTTTGTCATAACCCTGCAGTTCAATATGCCCCGGTACTTTTATCCTGTCAAACCGTGAATCGTCAAAGCCCTCTTCATAAAACCGGACCGGTCTTTCCGCCGCATTCCGGGAATAATGAAAATCCCATATTCCATCTAAAACCTGGTAAAGAGAGCTCCTTCCCGTCCGCATTTCTTCTTTATCTGCATAAATTCTGTGGTCACTGTGTGCCGGTAACTGCATGACCCGGAACACTTCCGGATCGTCTAACCATTTGATATCAGGCTTCATATATACTTTCTCCTTCTGAAATTCTGTTATTCTTTACTGCTATCTGCGTCATTGCCGTTGTCCAGATCCACCGCATACTGCATTATCATGTTGTTGTTCACATTGGTAATCTGTGACAGGCGCATGGACATAAAATCCGCATCGGACAGTAGACCTGCCGCAACCGTTTTCTGCACACTCTCTATGTTTTCCACTGCCTGTTCTTTATATTTTTTCCTAAAACAAGCAGAGATACCGCCAGAACAATCAGAAGAGGCAGAACAATCAGTCCCGCAAATGTTCTGTAATATGCCTGCTTTAAGGATAGTTTCTTTCGTTTCTTCATGTGATACCTGCATACCCCTCCCCATTTTTATCTCAGTTTACTTCCCTGTGTCCGCTTTGTCAAAATGATTTTGCTTCCTGTCTCCCCATACATTCTTTTCGGATGTACCTGTAAAGCACCACATTGGTTTCACCGTTGATTTCTTCCGCCTCCAGATACTCCGGCAGCGGCATATCCATCCGGCATTCCCCACAGATGTCCACGCCGCATACCTTTCCTTTCTGTAAGAAAAACTGCAGCAGATGCTCCAGCATGGGCAGGGTCATGTCCCCCTGATTCCAGTTTGTCTCCGTAAACCTTCTGTTCAGAACATCTTTATCGATGGAAATGTAAAACGGCAGTCCCTCCTTTATCTGCGCCACCTTTACCTTTGCCGTACCGTTTTGCAATTCTTCTTCCGAAAAGGTGAGGAGCTTGTCTTTCTCTCCCGTTTGTATGTTTTGTGACTGCGGTTTTCCGATTTCTATCCCGTCTATATCCCGCTGCGGCGGTCCAATTAAAACCAACTGCCGCAAATATGTGTTTTCCCCAAGCACCTGACCTGCCCAATCCCCACAGCTTGTCATTCCCTCCACCATGGGCTTCTGCATATCCGTGTGGTGGTCAAAGCAGACCAAAACAAACGGCTCTTTTAGAAAATCCGTCATAATTTTGGTTACATAATGATAATTTCCGGAATCTATAAAATGAATTCCGGAAATTCCAAACGGTTCAATCCTCTTTCGGATTTCTTCATAGGCAGATGGGGAGCAGTACAAATGACTTTCCTCAATATCGGAGCAGTCAATCCACTGAAACTGTTCCCTGTCCCGGACCGTTTCATCCTCATAAACATGTGTAAAATCCAGTATCAGATTTTGGCATCTGTTTCGCACTCTGTTTCCTCCTGTAATAATTGCCGCAGCATAACTTCCCTGTTTTCCAGAAATAATTTCGTCACCTGATAGCTTTCCGTTTCCTCGTAAGAAATCCTGTGCAGTTCGCCTTCGTCAAAGGAAACAATATCGGCATCCGGTGTCCCCAGCAAAATCGGGGAATGGGTCACAATGATGAACTGGGAGCCTTTTTCCGCCATTTTCACCAGATGCAGCAGTAATGTCAACTGCCTCTGCGGTGACAGCGCCGCCTCCGGCTCATCCATAAAATACAGCCCTTTCTCATCATTTTCCAGAATAAACTCTAAAAAACTTTCTCCGTGGGAACGTGCATGAAAGTCCGTCATGCATCCGTCATCGTTATAGTTGCGCGCAGCCTCCGATGCCACATTGTAAAAGCTCTCTGCCCGCAAAAAGTAGCTCCACTTCGGTTTCAGCATACCGCTTTGAAAGGTAATCGCCGACTTTAACGTTGAATAATCGTCATAGGTGCTGAAATTATAATTTCTTGTACCACCTTCCGGGTTCAGTCCCTTGGCAATCGCCAGCGCTTCCAGCAAAGTAGACTTGCCGGAACCGTTTTCTCCCACGAAAAAGGTAATCCGTTTCCGGAACTGAAACTCCCGCAGGCTGTTAAGCGCCGGAATTTCTTTTACATAGGAGCCGTCCTCTAACCTGTCCCAGTCGATGGAGAAGCTGCGGATAAACATATCTTGCTGCGTTACAGCTTTATTCGCTGCAGCTTTATCTTGCTGCATTGCTGCTTTGTCGTTTACTTTTATCTTCGATGCCTCTTTTTTTCGTGCTTTTGCCTTGGGGTCTTCTAAAATGGCAAGCATTTCATCCACTGCCTCTTCCGGCGAGGGATGTGCATTTTGCCGCAAGTATGCCGTCATTCTGTCTATCATAAAGTCCGTGCTCATGTACCGCAGGATTTCCTGACAGAGGTCCTGCGGATAGCCCTTCTGTTCCAACAGGGAAAGCAGGGCTTCCTGTTTTTGTGTTCTTTCCTGCATGTGAGTTCCTTCTTCTTTCATTCTCTTACAGTCCCCGAATAATATTCAGATAATCCTGTCTTTGGTCTACCACTGCATATATCACAATCCGTCTGTTAATTTCATCAACCTTGTAAAATACCAAATCCTTTTCCAAAATAAGCACCCGGTACCCCTGCCTTTTTAAAACAGGATACCGTGGCTCTGTTCCTATATAAGGGTCTGAACCTAATTTCAGTATCTCGCTCTCTATTTCCTCTAACTTCTTTAATACCGTTTCCTTGCCAAAATTTTGAGCAATATACAAAACTATTTTCCGAATACCCGCATCGGCTGTATCCGTTCGGACAATATTATATTTCAAGCTTACTCCTCCTTAAGCATCTTCCGCAAGTCATCGAATGTATCCGTAACCGGAGCAACACGACCGTTTTTCACATCGTCCTCTGCTTCTGCCAGCACCTCCAGCAGTTCTATACGTGCTTTCATATTTTTATATTCTTCGTAGGAAAGGGTAACGGTGTCACCTCTTCCGTTCACGGTAATGATTACCGCCTCTTTGTTTTCCTTGCATTGTCTGGAAATATCACTGTAATGATTTCGCAAATCTGCTGACGGTCTGATGGTTTCCTGCAAATTTATCATAATAACACCCTTTCTCTTTCATTTTGTATTTCTTATATTTCGCCTTTATTATATGCAAATTATATCATCAAACGACTATTGTCTCAAGTTTTTTAACAGCATTTTCTCATAAAAAACAAATCAGGGATATCTGCTAAAAATACCCCTGATTAACACCACTTACCTTTATGAGCAATTAAGCCAGAATAGCCTGTACTTCTTCCAGTTCCATATCTGTGGCTGCCGCTATCTGTTCTGCGGTAAAGCCGTTTTTGTGCATATTTCTAATCATTTGCTGACTTTCTTTTCTGCCTTCTTCCAAACAACGCTGCCATCCAATCTCAATGCCGTCTTCCAAAATTCCCTCGCCTAAGTTACACATCTCGTTCACATCCTTTCTGAATTCTTCTTCCACAGGAACATCGTATTCCTGTAATATGTTTAATTTTTCTTCCAATGTAAGCTTCTTGGAAAATACAGCACCCAGAAGCCGGTGGAGTTCATACCCTTCCTCCCGTCTGGGTACTTCCTCTCCTATGCCAATCATAATGATATTGAGTAAATCCAGATTTCCTTTCCACTTCTGATTATCAACAATGTCATCCTTTGTAAGATGGATATGGCACATACTGTTTTTCTCCATATTCATACAAATCCAGATGGAATACACATTTTTAATATCATCGTAATGGGAACCCACAAAGTCCCTTTCCTTCTGGGCAGAAATCTGTCTGCATACGTAGAAAATGGACCGGTTTAAGATTTTATACTTCTTCGGCTGGTTTTTCTGTATCTCCACGTTGATGATAATCTGGGTCAGCGGCTTCTTTCCGCCGTCAGATGCCTTTTCTCCGCTCCGTTCCGGCAACCGTACATAGCAGATAATATCAAATCTGGTCAGTCCCTCGTTGATTTCCTGATTTTCCGTGTTGAAGCCCGTTACTCTCTGTCCATTTTCTTTCTTATCAGCATTGGTAAGTCCCGGTTCCGCCGGTACTCTGCTGATATAAGGCTCGCCCTCAATATAGGGCACGATGTCCTTTGGCTTCATTCCCCGGAAAGCATCCACGGATTTTGCCAGAATGTTGGCTATGATGAACTTCTGCCCCGCGATGTTCTTGGCATGTTCATCGTACTGCGCTTCTTTTCCGGAAGCACTTACTGCAATCTTCAGTTCTCTAATCACGTTTTCCTCCTTAGATAGATTTTGATGTTTATTGGGTTCTAAGCAGGAATTCTTGAATTTTTAGACACCAGCGAATGCCGGCAAAAGAAAATTAGAAAAAAGAAGTATCTGCTTATGGGTGTAGTATATCGTAAATTTGTAAACTATGCAAGGTTTATTTTATGGTTTTAAAATAAAAATGCCAGTGGCCTTAGGTCTTTTCACAACGAGCTATGATTTAAGACTTTTCCACTGACATTCTTCTAATATGTCATATGATTTAACTGCAATTTGCTATGGCAAAAGTATGTATCTTTTCTATTCTCCTTCCTTCACCTTATACGCAACCTGTTCCGTTCCCCGATATGCCAGATAAATTTCAAGCAGCGTATCCGTGTCCATATCTTCCTGCACCGTTGCGTAATAAATGATGCTGCCATCGGGCGCTTCATCCATCGCCCAAAACCAGAAAACCTGTGCACTCTCCCAGGAAGGTTGGTTTTCTTTTATCCATTTCTGTGCAATTTCCGTTGCCCCTTCGTACTCCAGCGCGCAGGTACGCAGTTCCCGTGTAGCCGGATTGATGGCTATGGGAATAGCTCCCGCACCGCCGTTTAAGTAAATAAAATCTCCCAGGCGGTAGCAAAGTCCAAACCAGTTGCTTTCCCCGGCAAATTCTGTAACCGTATAGTTTTCTGCCTTCTCCGTCGGAACTTCTACCAGCCAGGTATATTCTTTATCCACGGAGCTGACCGGAATATAAATGTTACCGTTTTCCCCGTCATAAAATACCCCCCGCACATCTGCTGTGGCACTGTCCGCTTCGGTAAGGTACTCCTTCATGTCAAATGTTGTATCCGTCAAAAGAACTTTTCCGTCTGCCCTCAGTCTGTCTATCCGGAAAGAATAGGCATTCTCGGAACTTATGTTTTGCTCTCCCTTCCAACCGTCTTCCGTGCTCTCCTCTGACCATTCCTTATACTTATAACAGTAGGGCAGTCCAAAATCCACCTTATCGCCCAACTGATAACCGTTTTCCGCTTTTTGTACGACTTCGTCCAGATAGGATGCCGCATCCTGTTTTCCGACTGTCTGTCCGCATCCCATTGCACAAAATGCTAATACCAGTGTCAGTAACCATATCCCTGTTTTTTTCATAAAAATAGCTCCTTCCTGTTTTCATTTACCGAATCCTGAAAAACACATCATTTTCCCTTTATTTCTCACTCATATAAAGCTGCATCCGGTTCTGGATGACCTGTGCTGCCTCCTCCGCCGTCTTCTCTCCGGCCAGGTACGGCTCGGCTTCTTCCATAATAATATTTAAGACCTCTTCGCTCCGCATGTCCGGCGCCGCTGCATTTTCCAGAAGCTCCTGCAGCTTTTTTATGTCTTCTTCCGTTGCCGTATAGACCTCTATGGTTTCATCCCCGTAGGCTGCCCGGTACAGAGGGTCTGCGATTTTCTCCCCGTTATCGTTCAGATGATACGTCTCGGTCTGTGCAAATGCATAGGCTTTGTTCAGATTTTCCTTATAAACCGGAAAGCCGGAAAGATACAGATTGTCCGCCGTACACAGGGCTTTTACCACTTCCCATGCTGCGTCTTTTTCCGTGCACGACTCCATGATGCCGTAGGCTCCGCTGAAAACCATGAGGGTATTTCCGTTTTCCCTTTCCGTGGGAAATCCCACATACGTCACCTCTCCGTTAAAAACAGCAGGCTGTAACAGATAACCGGAAACACTGTTTAACACAATGGGAAGCAGCAATATCTGGTTGCTTCTTACCATGGCAAGTTCTTCCGTCTGCCCCATCACTGTACTTTCCGCCGGGTATCGGCTGACAAAAGAAAGCAGCTTTTGAAACTCTTCCCCGTCAAAAGAACAGATCTTGCTGTCCCAATCTATAAAAGAAGACGCATACTGCTCCATCATCTGGGCGAAAATCTGTCTTCTGGGAATGCCCTGCACAACCGTTTCCGGATTGGCAAGACCGTTTACAAAGCTTTCGTATTCGGCTATATTCCAGTGGGTATAGCCGTCCAGATTTTCGGTCTTTCCCACCAGACTCCCTATCCAGAAAACAGAGGGTATGGCTGCCTGCATGCCATCCTTATTATAAATAGCCAGAACATTCGGCAGGAAATCCTCTTCGCTTACTTCCGTGTCAGCATTCAGGTAAGGCGTAAGGTCGATAAGCAGGCCTTTTTCCACATAGGAAAAGGTGTCCGCCTTGGCTATATCCAGAATGTCCGGTCCCTTTCCTGCCGCAATATCCGCCTGCAAAAGGGAAAGCGCCTGCGTGGTTTCCCCCGAATTGTCGCCGTACAGCTTTATTTCCACCTTATATTCCGTACTGTTTTTATTAAACTCCGTAATGACATCCCTGATTTCGCTGCTGTCGTCAAGGGTCCCCAGAACCAGCACTTTCTTTTCTCCCTCTGCCGCATCCGTGCTTTCCCGCTGCACCGAAATGGGCTGCCTGTCCTTTCCGCAGCCGGTAAGAAGCAGGGCGCATGTCATAAGAAGCAGCAGTTTTTTTCCTGCATTTCTACTTTTCATTGTGTTTTTCCTCCGTCAGCACACCGTCCCGGATATGCAGAATTCTGTCGCAGTCCCCGATTAATGCTTCATTGTGGGTAATCATGATAACCGTCTGGTCAAAATCCCTGACGCATTTTTTCAGAAGCTCCATAACCTCATCCGCCGCTTCCGAATTCAGGTTGCCGGTAGGTTCATCTGCCAGAATAATGGCAGGCTTCGTTGCCAGAGCTCTTGCAATCGCCACCCTCTGCTGCTGCCCGCCGGACAGTTTGGACGGAATTCTGTCCTTCAGTGTATCGAGTCCCAGTGCGGTCATGATTTCCTCCACATATACCGTATCCACATCTTTTCCGCCAATCTCAATGGGCAGAACAATATTTTCATATACGGTTAAAATAGGAAGCAGGTTATAGTTCTGAAATACAAATCCGATATTCTCCCGTCTGAAAACCGTGGCTTTTTCATCCGGCAGACCGGAAATATCCGTTCCCCGTATGAATACATTTCCCGAAGTAGGACTGTCCAGACCGCCGCATATGTTTAAAAGCGTACTTTTTCCGCTTCCGGAGGGTCCGATCACAGCCACAAATTCCTTCTTTTCAATTTCCAGATTTACTTTTTTCAGGGCATGAACTGCTGCTTCCCCTTCTCCGTAGGTTTTGCTGACATCCGTCAGTTTTAACATGATTTCTCCCATTTTCGCACCTCACCCTATAAAATTGAATTAATCCACCTGCTGACCGGAAGGAATATTCCGGCTGCCGCTGCCGCACCCAGCAAAATGGCGGGAATAAGAAGCCGTGCATATTCCAGAAGCCGCATTTTCCTTAACTGCTTTTCCGTCATACCCACCTGATGCAACGTCCGGTAATCCTTTTCCCTTTCCGTTCTGCTCAGCAAAATATAATTTAAGATGTTCATCAGTGCCACGCCCAGCAGAATCAGAGCAAAGGAGCCACCCAAAAGGCATATGACTCCCACCTGTGCTTTCGCCTCTTCCTTAATCACCCGGTTGGAAACATAGTACAGTCCGTCGTCTCTTTCCGAAACATATTCCCTGATTTTTTCTTCCGTTCCTTTCAAATCCCCTGCCTCAACCATAAGGGCACAGAGATAAAAACTGTTGTCCTCCGCCGGTATGTTTTCCGCCGGAAGCAGGGTCACAAGCGTCGCCAGCCGGTAGGCACAGACATCAGGCAGTTCATCCACCACAGCAAGTACTTCATATTCTTTCGGAGTTCCCATTTCTATCCGGGTAAATCCGGTATCATCCTTTTTCATGGATGCCTGATTTTTATACAGATACAGTGTCACCCTGTCGCCCGCGTGGTACAGGGTACCGTTGTCCTTCATAAGCGGATTGGCACCCATCACCACGTAGTTTCCGGACATCCACTTCTCATAGTCCAGTTCCCCTTCCAGCACCTTACATTTGGCAAGGGTTTCATAGGTTATGTAATAGCGCATCTCATCCCAAAACGGCGTATGGGTAGGATTTTCCCAATTATTCAATGTCTTCTGATATAAACTCTTTCCGCCGTAGTCAGCATCTGCTATGGTATCTGCCTGTAAAGCCTGCTTTACCCGCCCGGTTACATCCTCGGAAAAGTTATAGCCGTAATTATAAAATACCGGTGTCACTTCCGCATCCGGCAGTGCATCCCAGAGTTCATAATAAATGTTCCGGTCAATCGCCCAGGCATTGTCTTTGTCAACATGGGGGGGATAATCATATAAATCTCCGTCCTGCGTTTCGCTGACATGCTTGCAGTACCATTCTTCTCCAATCAGAAAAGCCGACGGCAGGCTTCTTCTGTCAATCAGTTTTCCGGTAAGAAAAAAGGTCAGGGAAACGGTGAGAATAAGAAACATCCCTGCCAGAAAAACACTTCCCATGACGAGAAAGCTGCGTCCTTTCTCCTGCTTTATATAACATCCCGCCAGATGGGAAAGGGACACTTTCTTTGATTTTCTGCTGATTTTCTTTCCGAAATCCCCCGCATAGCCCACAGCCTGTATGGGGGAAATTTTATGAAGCATACGAAGCGGCTTTCTCAGGCCGAAAAACATGGCTGCCAAGACAAGTACCGCTGCCACTGCCATACTCTGGGGCGGCACGCCATGATACCCTTCCAGTCCGCCGTAATATTTTCTTAAAAGTCCCGGTAGAAAAAGAAAATCAAAGCCCACTCCCAGCAAAAGCCCTGTGATAATCCCCCAAAGCGCGTGTCTTGCGGATTGCAGCATAAGAATCTGCCGGCACTGTTTTTCCGTTACCCCCACGGATTTCAGTTGTCCGAAAAGCTGCACATCCCGGAACATAAAAATCCGGTACAGGGAGGTAACTGTCAGAAATACCAGCACGTAGCCGCCAAGAAACAGAACGGTCTTTTTTACCATATCTTCTAAGGAATTTTCCGTACTTCCATACACCGGATTTTCCGTAAAGGCTGTTGCATTGTTTTCTCCGGATGCCGTTATGGCTCTTAAAATTCCTTCCGGAGATGCCTCCTTTGAAAATCCGCAGTATGCCGTCAGAGAGAGCTGTGTTTCCGGTACATTTTCCGGTAACTCCTTTCCGGACACATACAGATATACCACGGCATTTCCTTTCTTTTTATTGGCTGCGCAGATGCCGGTTACCGTATATTCCCGGCTTTCCGTAAGCGGAGCGGAAACGGTAATCGTCTGTCCGATTTCGGTGCCATGCTCTTCGGCATAAATTCCATCCACCACGGCTTCTGTTTCCGAAGCGGGCCATTTTCCCGTTGTCAGCCCATGGAAGTTCTCCGCTGCACATTCCTCGGATGCATAGTATACATAAACCTGCGTGTTTCCCATGTTTTCTGCTGCCACGCCAAGATAAGCTTCCCCGGCAATCTCCGTTATATCCGCCATCTGTTTTAAGGCTTCGTACTGCTCCCTGGTAAGCCCCGTATAGATTCCCCGTGCCGTCGTGCCGAAGTTCCGCATATTTTCCTGCCGGGTAAGGTAATCTGCCGCCTCCATAACTCCCGCCATGCTCATGATGAGACAGGTCATCAGCGCTATGGTGGCAATAATCATGCAGTTTCTGACCGGTCTGCTTCTATATATCTTATCCGCAAGTCTGCGTAGATAACGGCTCTTTTTCATACCTGTCCCCTCTCTGTTCCTTTAATGCTGCAAAGTTAAATCCGCAGCAGTATCGTGCTGAGTATGACTCCTGCAATGCATCCTATAACTGCCGCTATGCCAAATAAAATCCCATTCTCCGCTCTGATGAGATGTTTCAACTGTCTTTTTGTCATGCCTATTTTTCGCAGAATATCATATTCCGCTTTTCGCTCTATCCTGTTTACAATGGCATTGTGGAAAAAATTTAAGAATGCCATTATTCCCGCGGCGAGACTTATTCCCCCTCCTATGGTTTCCAGTATTCTCAGACCGTTTTTTTCTTCCTGTCTTACCATCTCATAAGAAACGTAGGAAACCACCTCCGGGCTGTTATGGACTATATCTCTTACGGCAGCCTCTTCTTTTTCCGCATCCTTTGTATCTATTGTTACCGCATACAATATACCCCCATTATCATCCGTTTCCGTTTTTGGTAAAAAGCAGGTGATAAAGCCTTCGTACATACAAATCTGCGGAATATCCTCCACAACCGCCAACACTTCCGCTTCCCTTACTCCGTCTTTGTCCTTAACCGGTATCTTTTCCCCCGGATGAAAGAAACTTTCCTGCCCTTTTAATACGGAAGCCGTCGCTAAAATAACATATTCACCACTCTCAAATTTTTTCCTGTCTATGCTTCCTTCCGTGACCGTCCAATCCGCTATGTCATCAAAATCCACATAATATTGCATATAGGTCCACAATTCATCACATCCCAGATTTTGGGCATTCTGTCTGGAAAGCTGCAAATTGCGCAATTCGTTTTCTTTGTACTTCCCCTGAGCAATGTAATTATCCACTCTCGCCACAATGGCATCGGAAGTAATAAATGCTTCGGAAAGATACCTGCCCTTTACTTCCGCTCCATGACATGCATCCTGCAGTTTCTGAACCAGTTCCTCTGTCAGTTCTGCCTCCGGTTCTCCTGTAAGCACTGAATAATACAGATAAGATTTTTCTCCCAAAATGCTATTTTCTCTTGCCTCCAGGACGGACTCTCTTGCAACTATAAAATCATAATCTATTTTTTCCAATCGGGAATATCCATTTTTCAGATATTTCATAAAGCTTATGGTAAGTACAAACAAAAGAACGCAAATGGACGTAGAAAGAATAACTGCAAAGGAGCGCATCCTGTTCCTTTGCAGATTTCTGTATACAAACCGTAAAGTGCAATACCGTTTAGGATTATGTACCGGTACCTTCACCCTGACGTTCGGCTGACAATTTTGTACCTCACTCATGGATAATTTCAATAAAAATCGTACCGGCCGGTATGTCCCCAGGATTACTGCCAGTAAAGTTATTCCTACCGCCCAGACAAACCATTCACAGTTTCCGGCCAGATACCTGTTTTCTCCGAAGAATTCCGGCAAAAAATGTTTTTTTGCTGCTATAAAAATCACTCCCGTTAGAAAACATCCCACCGGTATGGCAATGATGTATTGTAAAAAAACCTGCATCTGTATCGTGAAATACAGTTGTTTTTTTGTCATTCCCTGCAAACGCAAAAGACCGTAAAATTGAGCATCCTTGACCACCGAATTACTGTATACCGAATACACCGAAGTATATGCGGCCATAAATACCAGAATAGCGGCCATCGCTCTAACCATACTATCCGCTACGCTTTGTTCCTGTTCATAAGCCGCATTTACCACTATTTCCGGTTCCCCTTTTTGAAAAACAGCACTCCATTCTTTTGCAAGATACTCTCTTGTCAGTTTTCTACCTTCCGCATCCACGTAAACTATGCCTGCAGCCGCAGTTTTGTATTTTGCAAATGCCTGTCCCGACAAATAAATACTTGCATATTCTGCTTTGGAATTGCTGTTGCAGATGCCGGAAACCACATATCTTACACCAGAAATAACTATCTCGCTTCCTATCGGTATTTCTTCTATATATCTGCCGTAATTTTTGTCTATCGCAACCTCATTTTCCGTTTCCGGCCACGTTCCCTCTGTAAGCTCTGCGAAGCATAGGCCTGCTGCCTCTTCCTCCATATAATTAAGAACAACCTGCCTACTGTTATATTCCCCCGCCATCCACTGTTCCAGTCTGGTTCCGTAAAAACAACACAATGTCCGGTTTTCTTCCTTAAACTGTAAATACTCTTCATAGGTCACATTTCGGTACTCTGCCTCTGCTTCTGTTCCTATCTGTCTTAAATTACTCTGCAGGAAAAACGCATACAGTGCGTCAGCAAAAACAAAGTATATCCCTACAAAGGAAAAGGCTATCGCTATTGCCAGTATCACAATACTGTTTTTTATCTTATTGTTCTTAAATATTCTGGCAGACAGCCTTAAAATATATCTCATAACTTTCCTCATAACCTATAATAATAAAAACTAATGTTTGTATCCATGAATGCAGAAAAATAATGCTTCTTATCCACAATTTTAGCTGATTTTGTCATATTTTCCATATAGCTGGCACGGTTTGTATTCTATCAGGCACGATTGGCATGTTCCGGCAGCATTACCGTTACCGAAAACCGATTTTCGTAATCTTCCCACAAGCAGAAGCCATCCATTCCCTGTACTAATTTTCTTACACTTTTTATCCCTATGCCATGATTATTGGTATCCTTTTTTATCGTTCTCAAAGAAGGGTTATTGTGAAAAACCGGTTCACTGACTGAATTTTCTACTTTTATAAACAGATTCCTTTTTTGTCTTGTGATTTCCACGGATATGTACCTTTCCTTCTCCTTTAATTCAGCCTCTATGGCATTGTCTAAAAGATTCGATAAAATAATACCTATATCTGTCTGCCTTTCCTCTCCGATTTGTCCACAAATTTCTATGTTACATGAAATATTATTTTTTTTGCATAGGGACACTTTATCATTGAGGACGGCATTCACTACCGTACTGTCTGTATAATAATATAGGTCTCTTTCAAATTTACTTTGCAACAGTTCCTCCAGATACTTTGTCGTTTCTTCTACTCCCGATGTATAAAGCATCCCTTGGACAACCGTCAGGTAATGTTTCAAATCATGCCGTAAAATCCGATTATTCTCGTATACTTCATCCAATTTATTCAGTGTATTTTTCTCCTCCTGCAGCTTCATAATAAGAATTTCATTTTCCAACTTATATTGCTGCTGCCTGTTCAGGTAGTACAGGCACAAAGATACTGCCGCACAGATAGCAAGTAGCCCAAACGCCACAAAAATAAGCTCTGTTTCCTCTTTTTCTGTCAGTCTTCCGGTTTTGGTAATATTTACAACTACACAACCTGTCAGCAATGCTCCCCCATATAACAGACCTCCTATAAGCCATTCCTGCCACACTGCCTTTTTTCGGCGGCATAACAGGATTATCACCATGAGCATCAGCAGAAATAGCATTTTATGAAGAATCAAAGTTAATATTCTTATCGTGCTTCCCATTTCGGTCAATTTTTCCAACTCTACCTTTAATACCGTGGTAATCCCATAAACGATAAGCATATTGGATGTCATCTGTATCACATAAAAAATCAGATTATACAGAAATTTACTTTTCCAGCTTCCCTGTAAGAAAAAAGGGAAAATACAAAACTGCCGGTAAATATACACAACAGCGTTATGCCGGCATTTTCTGATATATCCTGTAAAAAGCCAAGTCCTGCCACAAAAGCAAGCATTATCATGCTATACACAGTTATGTTCTTTATACGGTCGTTTCTTTTCAACACTATTGTCAGAAATGCAATTACGGCAGCCGCATCAAACAGGCTTGCCCCCCATTCTGACATTTTATATACGACATCCATGCACAAATTTCTCCAATCCTCTTATGTATTCTTTTTGTATTGTTTCCCTGTTTTGTCTGCTGATTGGCAGTTTTTCTCCGTTATCCAAAAAAACTCCCTGAGAATTTATCATGGCAATATACCGCACATTAACAAGATAGCCCACATGAATCCTCAAAAAGCCGTAATCTTTTAATTTCTCCTCATATTCTGTCAGTTTCCCCCGTTCCCTATTTATCTCATTTCCGATATGTATTTCCATATAATGTCCTTTACTTTCCACATAAATGATTTCTCTTACCGGATATGTGCATGCCACATTATTTTTAGTAAAAGAAAACACATGCATTTCTGAGGCAATCTTCTTTTCCGCAGTCAGAATTGCTTCTTCCAATTCCTCTCTGATATGACTCTTTCGTACAAAGCGGAGCGGCCGGTACTTCAGACTCTGAAATACCAATTCTGCGCGATTCGTAAGAAAAATAATGGTGAGAAAAGGGGATTGCTGCATCAGAGCATTTGCGACGGATAATCCGTTTACATCCGGCATATCAATATCAAGAAGTGCTACATCTATCCCTGTTTTCAAAATATCTTCCGTCATAGTGCTTCCATCCGAAAATTCATAAATTTCCGGGGCCGTGCATAATTTAGGCACGATGTTCTGCAATTCTTTTTGAGTTATTAAAATATCCGTCCTATCATCGTCACATATTCCTATCTTCATAAAAATCTCCCTTTTCACCAAGGTTATTCTTATTAAAATAATATCATATTGTGTTTATTTTTGCTATCCCTTTTCCTTATAAAAAAAGACCGCAGGCAGCAATATCCTTTCCCCATGGCATTGCCGCTTACGGTCTCTGTTTCAAATACAATCTTTATGCTCTGTGAAGTTTTCTTAATAAGAACATCTTAGTTCCCGCACTCCACGCTGATCTTGTTGAAGGTGCTCATGATATCCTCGGTGGTGATGGCTGCCTTTTCCTCACCGGCTTTGTCGATGATGGCTTCGCCCTGGTGCATCATGATAAGGCGGTTGCCGTATTCCACGGCGTAACGCAGATTGTGCGTTACCATGATGGTAGTCACTTTCTTTTCCCGGACAATCTGCTCTGTGAGCTCCATGATGCGGTCTGCGGTCTTGGGGTCAAGCGCCGCCGTATGTTCATCCAGAATTAAAAACTCAATGGGTGTCATGGTGGACATCAGAAGCGCCAGCGCCTGACGCTGCCCGCCGGAAAGGGAACCCACCTGCGTGTGAAGCTTATCTTCCAGTCCCAGATTTAAGGTGGAAAGCAATTCCTTGTACTCACCGATTTTGGCTTTGTTGACACCCGCCCTTAAATTGAAGGGCTTACCCTTGTTGTCCGCAATAGACAGGTTTTCTAAAATGGTCATGGAAGGGCAGGTACCCTTGGAAGGGTCCTGGTAAACACGGCCGATTTTACGGTGGCGGAGGTAATCCTTTTTGCCTACGATGGAATGTCCGTTTACCACAATGTCGCCGGAATCAATGGGAATGCTGCCGCAGATAATGTTTAACATGGAAGTTTTGCCGGAGCCATTGCTTCCTACCACCGCTACGAAATCCCCATCGTTGATGGTCAGGGAAAAATCCTGAAACAGGCAAAGTTCATTGACGGAGCCGGGATTATAGTACTTGTGAATGTTCTTTAATTCAATCATTTTGCGCTCCCTCCTTTAATCTTTGCCGTCTTGTTTCTGTCCATGCTGACAACTAAAATAATCAGGAACAGAACTGCGGTAATCATCTTCAGATCCGTGGAAGGAAGTCCCATGCGGAGCGCCAGCGCCACGCACGCCTTATAAATAACGGAACCGATTACTACGCTGGAAGTAACTCGCACGAAAGTAACCTTCTTTAAGAGGCTGGTACCGATGATCACGCTGGCAAGGCCGATTACCATCGTACCGGTACCCATGGACACATCGAAGAAACGCTGCTGCTGGGCGTAAACACAGCCGCTCAGGGTAACAAGTCCGTTGGCAATGGCAAGACCGATAATCTTTACCTTGCCCTTATCCACACCGAGGGAGGTAACTATGGTATCGTTATCCCCAACGGCACGGAGTAAGAAGCCGGATTTGGTGCGCATGTACGCATCCAGAAGATATTTGGTAATCAGGGTAATCACCAGTACCATGATTACGGTGCGGTACGGTTTTAAGGCTGCCGGAAAAATTTTATTTACAAAGTCATTGTCATAAATCGTCTGGTAATTGTAAATGGGGAAATTGGCGCGTCCCGCAATTCTTAAGTTTACGGTGTACAAGGCTGTCATCATGATAATACCGGAAAGTAAATCCCTTACCTTCAACTTCACATGGATAATGCCGGTGAGAACGCCTACCGCCACACCTGCCAGAAATGAAACCGGCAGTGTGAGGAGCGGGTTTACACCCTTTGCAATCAATACGCAAGTCAGTGCGGCTCCCATGGGAAAGCTCCCGTCCACGGTCAGATCCGGGAAATCCAGAATTTTGTAGGTGATGTAAATTCCCAATGCCATGATGGCATATATCATACCCTGTTCCAAAACACTAAGTATCAGTGACACGTCATATCCTCCTGTTTACTCTACGGTAATTTCATCAAATTTCTGATAAGCGCCTGCTACAAAATCATCGGATAAAGTCAGGTTGATTTTTGCTGCGGCTGCGGTGTTTACATATAAGCTGGGCTCGGTAATGGTTTCAAATTTCAGATCGGATGCGTTTGCTTCGCCCTTTAATACCTTTGCCGCCATCTTACCGGTCTGCTTGCCGAGTTCGACATATTCCAGACCCATGGAAGCGACACAGCCTGCCTTTACCTGCTCTACTTCGGAACCGAATACCGGGATGCCTGCGTCATTTGCCTTGGCAATAACGGTCTGCAGGGCGGATACTACGGTGTTGTCTGTCAGGTTGGTAATGCAGTCTACCTTGGTTACCAGGTCTGCTGCCGCCAGGTCAACATCGGCGATGGTGTTGATGCCGATATCTACGATTTCAAATCCGTAATTTGCGGCTACTTCCTTGTACTCTGCAACGGTGCTTACGGAGTTTGCTTCGCTGGTGGTGTAGATGATGCCGACCTTCTTGGCATCCGGCATAATTTCACGGATCATCTGTAACTGGGCGTCTACTGCCAGTGCATCGCAGGTACCGGTGATGTTGCCGGTCGGCATGCCGTCTTCGGTTGCAAGACCTGCGCCGACGGGGTCGGATACTGCGGTGTAAATAACGGGAATATCTGTATTTAATGCGGAGTTATAAGCGCTCATGGCACTGGGTGTTGCAATGGCACAGATTAAATCCACTTTCTTGGAAACATAGTTGTCGGAAATGGTGCTTGCGGTACCGGTGTCTGCCTGTGCATTGTCAAATAATACGGTGAGGTTTTCTCCTTCTACAATGCCTTCCTCTGCAAGACCTGCTAAGAAGCCTTCACGACAGTTGTCTAAGGAGCCGTGCTCTGCGAACTGGGAAATACCGATGGTGTAGGTCTTTCCGTCCGTATCGGTTACGGTTGCATCACCGGCATCCGGTGTGCTTTCTGTGTCAGCGGTAGTGGTGTTGTCCGTACCTGCCGCACTGCCGTTTGTGCTGTCTGCCGCATTACTGCCGCATGCTGCCAGTCCTAAAATCATTGTGGTTGCTAAAACTGCTGCTAAAATTTTCTTTTTCATACTTGTTACCATACCTTTCTGCAAATCTTTTTTAATTTCTGATAGCTTTGAGACCGGCTGGAATCCGGATGGTACCTATCCGGACGTTGTAATTTCTACAACAAAAAACCGTCTCAAGTAAATCTTACTTGAGGCGGTAATAATCATTAACGCGGTGCCACTCAATTTCGATGCTTTCTGCATCCTCTCCTCCAGACACTATCATATCTGTCGCCATGATAACGGGTGCGAATCCCGCCGGTGCCTACTGTTGTTCGGACCGTCCTCGAAAGCCCATTCAGCGATTGCTCCTATGCTGCCGTTCCACCAGTCGGCTGCTCTCTGTGATAGTAATCAAAAGCCTACTCTTCTTTCTCATAGGTTTGAAGCACTATTTATTTGTTGCACTTACAATACGCTCTTAAAAGTTATTTGTCAACTGTTTTTTCAAATTTGTTACCATGCGCTACGTGAAGGAACAATGTCCTACTTCATTCCCGCCGGTGCATGCAGGGGGCATTTGCCCGTCAGTTCATAGTGGCAGTTGCAGCACTCGTCCCCGTCTCCCAGTACCTTGGTGCGGGAAAATCCGTTGCCCATGTAGTGGGAAATCATGTAGTCCACACCGCAGATACCGGGCAGCATGTCCCGGACACCGTATTGTTCCGCAACCGTTACAAAACCGCACCGTCTGATGTCGATTTCAAAGGAATTATCATCAATATTGCGGTAATCAATCAGCCAGTCATTGAGATGAAGCGCCCCCGCTTTCTGTCTTTCCACATGTCTGGCTGCTTTCTTGCGGAAGCTGTTTAAATATGCCTTTCCCGCCATATGTAAAAACGGCTTCGGCACGGAAAGCAGCATCTTTTCATTCATTTTCCACATCAGGTCATCTGCCTGCTCTCTGTCAAGTCCCAGCTTCTGCATGCTCTTGTACCACGCCACATAGGACGGCGCATAAGCATAGTTAAAGGAAAAAATACTCTCGCCGATATCCGGCAGCTCCTTTATCACTTTCTTAAATACCGCACCGGAGCTTTCCTTAAACTGTTTCCAGAAATCAGCTCCGTATGTTTTCTTAATGTATCCTTTGCTCCGCATCATGGTAAGATGATAAATAAAACCGTACATATATAAAAACCCCTCTATTCTTTCCGCAACCTGCAGACAACGTTATCTGTCCGCAGACTTCATCTGCAGTATCCAGTTCATAAATGTGTCAAACACCAATTTGGAATTGCCGCAGTTGCAGTGGTTTCCTGCCGACTCCTTATCCGTGAACAGCCGGAAGGTCAGGGAACGTACATTTTTCAGCGCATTTATTTCCTCGCCAATCATTTCGTAAGGAATAAAATGGTCCTTGTTTGCGCCCACAATCAGGATATCCTGGGTGATTTTGTCCGCAATGTCAAGCATCTGGTAACGGCTCATGTTGCTGGCATATCCGTAAGCATCCTTCGCCTCGTAGGCGTATTTTCCGTGTTCCAGACCCCAGCGCACCATCTCGTCCTTCTCCGCCTTTTTGCGGAATACCAGATTGACAATGCCGCGGCAGTGCATGGAAATGAGCTTCTTTGCCAGCTTAAACTGCCATAAAAAAGCCCTGTTTTTGCAAGTTTTCCATAAAAGACACCTTTGTTAATCGGGGAGCCAACGGACAGGTGATGCTTATACGTTGCCTGTCCGTTAGCTTTTTTCGTTATAACCCGGCTCTATTGCCGATATAATCCTCTCTCGAAAGGATATCCGCCGCAGGGAGAGCACCGTCCACTTTAACGCCGATGAACTTAGAGAAATCACCGTTGGCAACAGATTTCAACGTATCATCGCTATTTTCAATTATTCATATAAAACCGCCGTTCTGTATCGTAATTATCAGGGTTAATTGATTTACTGCTGTAAACTGCGGCCTGCATACGATCAATCCAGAACAGCACCGCCCCATTCAACCACAGTAAAGCCTTTTCGCACGATCGGTACGATTTCGGGTGTCTCTATTTCGTCGCCGTTATATAAAACAAAGCCAAACCATATCCGATATATACTGTCCGGTTTAACAGAGAAGGATATCGGCATAACACCGTCAACTTCGTTGGTCAACATCGGATACATAAGGTAATCGGCACCGTCCTTCAGATAATTAGACCAATATTCAATAAAATCATTGATTTCCTGTTCGTTAAATCCGTAATCCGTAAGAATGCAGCGAAAAGTCTCATCACGCTTTTCTGCGGAAACCAGGAAACCCTCTTCGGTCTGAAACGCTTTCTTTTTCACAAGAGATTCATAGAACAAATAATCGTAACTGTAGCCGTTCTCATCGGTGAGAGTCCCGTCCGGAGCAGCTGTTACGGTCCACTTGTCCGTATAGTCAGGTATAGACGAGGTGAGATATCCCGGATTTTCAAATGTGACGGTTATCTCGGTTTCCGCTTGAGGATAGAGATAGATATTCGGCTTCTTCGCCTCGGTATTGTTCGGCAGAATTGTGCCGCCCGCCTTCGGAGCCATATTCATCAGCTCATCACGCAACCATTCAAATTCCTTTTCGCGGCCTTCCTTTACCATCTGCGCATAGAAGTTAAGCTTATCATAATAGCACTTTTCCCACCAGTTTTCTACCGACCATTCCTCGTCCCTTGATGTGTAAAATACATCATGGAATAAATTCGTGTAGTAATCATTGACATTCTGCATGGTAATATCAATGGTTCCGATCAATGCGCTGTGATCGGCATAATCCAGTAACGCAGTCTGCGTGGCGGTATCAGACCATGTTTTCACCGCTTCACCCAAGAGCGAAGTTATCCCTTTCACTATTCCGGACGGGTCCTTATCCCCGTAAGCCATATCCGCCCAGTTCATCATGGCCTGCCATGCGGTTAATGTATCATAGGCAGTGGAAAGTGCAGGATGTGCGGCATATGGATTGTCCTGCGGATTTGTCAACTGATGAATTGCCGAAGCAGAATCCATAATATTGGAAACGGCACCGGCAGTCGTAAAAATTCCGTCGCCGGCTTTCACCGCATCACCGTAGGTCGTTTCAAAGCCGGGCAAAGCTTTTACACTGTTCCATGACTCACCTGCCTGCCCAATACCGTCCGAAATATTGTTGCCGTAATCGTTCCAGAAATTGACCGAGGATTCATACGCAGCATTTCCTGTCGTACCAACCTGTTCAAGCACATCGCTCACAGTCGGTATTGTGAGCGTTTCACCCACAGAGCCTTCTCCGTCTGCAGAAGCAGTGAGCGGTAAAACGGTCACAAGAAAGCTGCAAACCACTATAAAGGAAATCATCTTTTTTCTCATTTACGCCACCTCCCTTGCAACACATTCTTTATAGGTGTCTATAATATTTTTTAAGTAGTTGTCATTTTTCGCCAGCTTTTCGGCTTCTCTCAGATATTCCTCTGCCGCTTTATAACTTCCCCTGTCATAGGAAATCACACCGAGATAACAAAGGGAATAGCCGTCGGATGAATCAAGAAGATGCGCTTTTTTCAAATAGTAAATCGCCGAGGTATTGTCTTCTCTTTCATAATAGGACAGACCCAGCATCAAATGTGCCTTTGCCCAGGTAGGATGTTCTGCAACAGCGTCAAGCAATGTAGCAATCACATAATGTCTGTCATTGCCGAATTTATTGTACCAATCAACTTTCGTTAAATAATACTCCTTGCTTTTTTGGTTTTGCAGTTTTACAAGGAGGGCATCGCTTTTATCTGCCTCACTTGCCTTGATATAGTATTTGGCAAGACAAAGTGCGGCAGAATCGTCCTCGCCGTAGATGTCGGTATAAGAATCGTATTTCTGCTCGGCTGCCTGTGCTGTTTCGGCAGTTGTAATCTCATTCAAGAGCGCCTCTTTTTGCCGGAGCGTTCCGGCACCGGAGCCGGCAGTAATCCATACGGAGCACAAAGCCGAAAGGACCAGTCCTGCCGACACGGATAAATAAACGACCTTATATTTTCCTTTTTTCTTCAGCAGAACTGACAGTATGATTCCTGCCAAGCAAAGCAGCATTCCGAGAATTCCTAACCAGACTGTTCCCCCAAGAAAGAATGTCTGCAGAAACAGAACTATCAATACGAGCACTGAAAGAATAATCAGCATTATTTGTTTCCTCCCTTCTGTACCGCTTCATGCTGTTCTTTTATTTGCCTTTGGGCATAATCGCGGTATGAATAGATATGAATACCGACACCTTCATAATCATTGTAATAATTAAACCACGGGCTTTGACCGATAGCAATTTCGGCGGCGGTATAAGCGTTCTCCCAATCCTCAAGTTCTGCATAGGCGGAGTAAAGCGCATACCATATCATCGGATCATCGCTTTTGTATTCAATTGCTTTTTTATACGCAGCCGCGGCATCCTCAAATTTTTCCTGCTGTGCATATGCCACACCCTTCAGATAATACGGATAGCACAGTTCGCTGCGTTCGGAAAGCACACGATCTGCTGCGGCAAGTGCTTTATCGAGCGCCTCTTTGTAAGAATCGCTATAAATGGAATGATCGCCGTAAGTCGAATAGTAGGCACAGGCATATGCCTCGAGATAGTTCTTCAAAAAAGTATCGCTTTCCATCCTGCCTATTTGTGCCTCGTTCAGCTGACTGTACTTAGCCTCTGTAGTTTCGGTATCTACAATCAGCAGTGCAAGAAAAGAATGGAGCAGTTCGTCCGCTTTTGGGGGATATTCACTCGTCTTTACCTGCTTTGCAAGCTTCAGCACATAATCTATCGAAGTGTCGGTATCTCCGCTTTCAAGAGATGCCGCCGCCGCATAGTAAAGCGGTGCGGGGTTAGTTCCGCTTTCCGTTTCAGTTGCAAGCTTCAGACATTCGGTATACCGACCGGTTTTCAAAAGCGCATACATGGTGTTTTCCCGAATATAGGAGTTATCAAACTCTTTCAGAGCGTTCAATCCGTAATCTGCACACTTATCCAATGCCAGTGCACGCAGGTAAGTCTGCATTACCAGCTTTTTGATCCCAAGCCGCTCTTCTTGGGTCATATCTTTTCCAAACTGCTTTTCAAATTGAGCTTCAAAATTTTCGACAACGGTAAGGATTTGCTTATCTGCCGAGTATTCCGAGGTAAGGTACAGAGTGTGCCGATCCTGATTGTCATACAGCATTACAGCTATGTAATTCCAAACGAAATCCTCCGGATTACCAAGCGCTTTTTCAATCGCATCATCTACAACCGAATAGGTAATGCCTGTTCCAACAGCGTCGGCAATGCTGGTGCCGTTTGATATACCCACACGCATCTTTGCAAGCAGCTTACCATATTCAAAGCTGTTCTGATAAGATGCGGCCTTTTCAATCACCTCGATCATCTCCGCAGCATTTTCTTTCACGTCCGGAAGACCTCCGGCATATAGCCCGTTAGCAGCTAAGTTCGTCAATATCTCAGTGCGTCGTTTTTTTTGCTCCAATGTCAGCGCATCAGCTGTTTTATATTCAGACAGCATATCAAAGCAAAAGTCTATGTCTTTTATATATCCCGCCGTATAATACTTTTCCATTGTCTCAAGCCGATCTTCGGTATGGTTTACATAGGTATCAAGATATGCAAGCATCGAATTCGAAGCGGCTTCCTGCTCGGTGATCGTATTCGAATTACCGTCAGCAGCACTTTTCCAAACTTCCAGCTCTCGCTGAATATCGTCGTAATCATTGACCGCAGTGATAATGTTCCCGTCCAATAGATTATAGCACGCCATATTCGTGCGGAAATAATACTCATCCTTTAATCTGTCGGCAGGTGACACTGCATTCGGAAAGAGCAGTACGGCGGATAGCAACAACACGGCTGCACTGATGAAAGTCGGAATATAGGATAAAAGGGGCTTGTTTGCTTCTGTCAAAGCTTTTTCTTCAGGAACGATTTCCTGTGTTTTCTTAACGCATAAATATTTCAGCACAGGCATAAGTAGTGCCCAGCGGAACACTGCATTTAAAAGCTCTGCCACAAGCTTTACACACCACACCTTTTTTCCGGCAAAGACAGACTGCACACCAAGTCCGAAAAGGTATGGCAGAATATACTGGAAAGCAATTGCAAGCAATATACAAATCGCTATTCTAATGATTTTACGACCGGCCTTCCCTTTGTAACTGCTGCTCATAGCAGATTCAAGCAGATAAAAAGAAAGCCCGAGCAGTATACCGGCAGCGGCAAATCCGATGATTTTCCCGGTCATACCGAAAAGGTCGCCGAGAAATACCATCAGAATATTCCCACCGTACAAGGCCGCCATACAGGGAATGCAGCCCTTAATCCATACCGAAACAGCCCGCTTTGTCAGTCCGATAAGTGAAAGAACAGCCAATAATGCAAACACACCGGCACAAGCAACGCAGAACAGATCCGAAAAGAATATTGTTTTCGTACCTAACGATTCTTTCGTAACGCACAGTAGTGTTGTTTTTATCAGGTCTGGCAAAACGCCAAGGGCGGCAACCGCACCGAATATCCACTTTGCCGAAGCATTTACATATGTTGACTTTATATATTTCTTTATTTTTTCCACAGGCATTTCCTCCGATCACATTTTTACTTGATTTCAGTTCAGCTTTTTAATTATATCAGATACGGGGGGCAAAATTCAGTCTGTTTTCCGAAGTGGCAATGGACTCTTTTGGAAAGTAGCCTGCTGCTCACTTTTCTTTTGCAGAGAAATGCTATATAATGGTATCAAATGAACGGTAAAGGAGTAGAGTATATGAAATTCAGCGAGCAATTGAATGCGTATATGGAACAGCTTTCCTGCTCAGCAAGGGAGCTCGGCAATTTGTCCGGCATTTCGGGTGCTTCATTCAGCCGATATAAAAGCGGTGAGCGTGTGCCCGAGCTTGGCACAAAGCCGTTTGAAAGCTTATGCAGCGCCATTGCGGAAATCGCCGTCCAAAAGAAACTGCCGGATATTACGGCAGAGTCTGTAAAAGCATCTTTTTTGGCTTGCGATGATTTTGTTGCCACCGATAAAGAGGTTCTGCGACAGAATTTCAATACGATGATTGCTGCACTGAACATCAATCTCGCACGTCTGAGCCAATATACCAATTACGATACCTCTGCCATTTTCCGCATTCGTAACGGTTCGAGAAGGCCCGGAGACGCCGAACAATTTGCTGCGGCGGTCGCTTCTTATGTGGCAAGGGAAATGCGTGCGGCTTCCGAAATCGTTGCCGTTGCGGAGCTTATAGGCTGTGATGTGGCTCAAATTTACGACCTTTCCGTGCGATATACCAAAATCAAGAGCTGGCTTCTTAAACAACCGGTGCAGGAAGCCGGGAGTGACAGTGTTTCCAAATTTCTTGGTAAGCTGGATGAATTCAATCTGAACGAATATATCAAGGTCATTAAATTTGACGAACTGAAAGTTCCGTCGGTACCGTTTCAGATCCCGTCCTCCAAGACATATTTTGGCATTAAAGAAATGATGGAGAGCGAGCTGGATTTCTTAAAAGCGACAGTGCTTGCCAAATCAATGGCGCCGGTGACCATGTACAGTGATATGCCGCTTTCCGAAATGGCAAAGGACCCGGAGTTTCCGAAAAAATGGATGTTCGGCATGGCTATGATGCTGAAAAAGGGACTGCACCTCAATCAGATACATAACATTGACCGTTCCTTTGATGAAATGATGCTGGGGCTTGAAAGCTGGATTCCGATGTATATGACCGGGCAGATCTCGCCCTACTATTTCAAGAATGCGCAGAACAATATCTTCTTACATTTTCTCAAGGTCTCCGGAGCTGCCGCACTTTCGGGCGAAGCGATTGCCGGATACCATGCGGATGGAAAATATTATTTGACCAAGTCCAGGCGAGAGGTGGAATACTACCGGAAACGGGCGGACGAAATGCTCAGCAATGCTTATCCGCTGATGGATATCTACCGCAGTGAACGGGAAAGCGAACTGAATACATTTCTTCTTTCCGATGTAAAACGGCCGGGCAACCGCCGCAGCATTCTGTCCACTCTTCCGCTGTATACCCTAAGTGACGGACTGTTAGACCACATTCTCACACGGAACGGAATTGACACCGAGCAGAAGGAAAAACTCAAAAAATATGCCGCTGCGCAAAAGGAACGGGTGCAGAAAATTCTTGAAAATGAAACTGTTGAAGATGAGGTTCCGATTTTTTCAGAGCAGGACTTTGCAAACGATCCGCCCACATTGGAGCTTTCGGGCGTATTCTGCGAAACGGATATTCCGTACAGCAAGGAGGAATATGTGGCGCATCTCGATGAGACTAATGCTTTTGCCGAGCGAAATCCAAATTACTCATTCAAGCAAGCCTCAGCTCATACCTTCCGCAATTTACAGATTCTCATTCACGAAGGGCAGTGGGTCATGGTGTCCAAAGGCAAAGTCCCGGCAATCCATTTTGTCATTCGTCACCCGAAGCTGCGCAGTGCGATAGAAAACTTTATCCCGCCGGTGACGGAAGAATAAAAAAGAGAATGCCAGAGAACAACTTTAATTAAGCTTCAAAATATTTTCTAATCATTTTCCTTTTAGCTGTAAAAAACGCAAGTTTTTATGGTTTTCCCGTGCTTCTGTCCTTGAAAACCTACTAAGTATATGGTATTATAGGTATATCAGTTACAGAAAGGAATGGGAATGTATGAAAATTTCAACCAAAGGACGTTATGCATTAAGAATGCTTTTAGACCTTGCCGAACATCAGAACGAGGGGTACATTGCCTTAAAAGACATCGCAGAGCGGCAGAATATATCCAAGAAATATTTAGAGCAGATTGTGGCAATCTTTAACCGCTCGGATATCTTAAAAACGAACCGCGGCTATCAGGGCGGCTACATGCTTGCCAAAAGCCCGGACAAATACAGCGTGGGCATGATTTTACGTCTGACGGAGGGCAGCCTGGCACCCGTTGCCTGTCTGGACCAGGAACCCAACGAATGTGAACGCAGTGCGGAATGTGTCACACTCCCGGTATGGGAAGGTCTGTATAAGGTCATCACGGAATACCTGGACGGCATCACCCTGCAGGACATCATCGACCAGCAAAAGACCCTAATTGCCAACGACTACATTATTTAAGATTTAAACAGGTATTCTGCTTTTCATTTGCATACAAGCCAAAAACGGCATAAAAAAGGGCTGTTGCTTTCCGGAAGGATAAGCAGCAGCCCTGTCTTTATTCAGTTTGTTTTCTTAGGCGCGTAAGTAAGGAAACATACTCCCTACACGTAGGGTACGATGTTCCGGATATTTTTCATTCTCTTTGCAAGAAGCAGAACCACGAACGGTGTCAGTGCAATGGGAACAACGTCAGCAATACCAATCCAAAGGATGCAGTATACATATCCTAATCCGGTGAAGTAGGAAAGGGAAATGCTGGTGGTGAGAATCATCAGAACACCAAACAGAAGGCTCCACAGTAAGCTTACGCCGATGAATTTGCCTTTTCCTTTTTCGATAACAGAAAGAAGATCAGTCTTGCCTGCACGTAAGTGAATCAGTGCGGGAAGTGCTGCGGACAGACCAACGGTAATACCATCTGTCAGAGGGGAATGCAGAGGAATGAAGTTACCGGAAAGCAGAGCCCATACGACGGTTCCGATGTAGCCTGAGAAAAAGCCTGTTACCGGTCCAAACAGATAACCGATGGCAACCGGAATGAATGCGAATGTACGGAAGTGAACTGCGCCGGGAATTAGGGGAATCGGGCAAAGGTAAGCCCAGAGAACACCGGTCAGAACACCAAATACTACGAAGAAGACGATGTTGACGAAAGATAATTTTTTCTTCATTTTTTTGTTTCTCCTTTGTCTTAGAAAAATGTTTGTTGTTTATATTTACAGGCTCCCCGTACGCGCTCCGGGGAACCCGCAAGATACCTTATACCGGGATGTAGAAGAAAATATGCAGTACAATGGTAGCCGCAATGGCAACCGCATTGGCAAGGATAAAGTAAACATCGTACTTGCTTGCCTTAATGTTTTTGTATGCCGTTCTGTGTACCGAGAAGTTAAGCTGGTAATAATGCATCGCTAAGGAAATTGCCTGACCCTTGCTGATAACACGGAACAAAAGCGGGAATGAGAACGTAACGTAGTTCTTAATCTTGGTCACCCAGCTGCACTTTTCGATTTCCAGACCTCGGGAGCTCTGCGCCTCCATGATGGCGTTTAACTCGGTGATAATCATGGGGATAATCTGGAATACCAGACCGATACCGAATGCCAGTGCATAAGAAATTTTCCACTTCTGCAATCCTAAAATAATCTCACTGAAGTTGGTAGTGAGAAGCACCGTATAGAAGGATGCAATCATTAAGAAAATTCGCAGGGAATACACAAAACCCTTGTAAAAATCGTACCAGTCGAAGCAGATCTGCATACCGCCGTTGCCGATAAATGTCTGGAAGAAAACAGGACCTCCTTCCACGGCAGGCTGTTCAAACAGCCCCAGCACAAACCACAACAGGAAAATAAACAAAAGCAGCACCTTCAGCTTTTTCACCAGAACAAATATGTACTTCTGAATACCGCACACATTCCACATTACCAAGAAAAATACCAACAAGAACAGCAAAGCCACACCGGACTTCACGATACTGGTCAGCACCGCCATCACGATAAAGAACATGAACTTTGTACGCGGGTCCAGTTTGTGAAGCAGTGAATTTCCATCTACATATTTTAAGTAATCCATACCTTTTCTCCTTCGTCGCCTATGATTCCGTTACTTTTGCGATAAAATCGTCTACATCGAATACAATTTCATCCAGTCCCAATTCCTTGGAAAGACGGACAACCGGCGGGAATTCAATGTTAATCTTATCAAAGATATCCTCGCGCTCTACTAACTCTTCCTTTGTTCCTTCAAATACCTTTTCACCGTGGTTTAAGATAACTGTGTAATCAGCCAGACGGAATACAAATGGAATCTCGTGGCTTATCATGATAATGGTCTTGCCTGCTTTCTTCAATTCCAAAACCATTTTTTCCAGATCCCCGATTAAGAAGCCGTCCATACCGAGGGTGGGTTCATCCAGAAGGATGACATCCGCACTGGAAAGAAGCACGGACAGAATGGTCAGCATGTGCTTCTGTCCCATGGACAGGTTTAAGGGGAAGTTTTCTTTTTCTTTCTCTAAGTGATAACGGGTCAGGATTTCCATGATGTTTTCTTCGGTAAAATCCACACCCTGCATACGGGCACAGAAAGTCAGCTCCTTCTCCACCGTTTCCTCGAACAGCATGTGCTCGGGATGCTGGAATACCAGAATAATGTTCTTGGAAATCTGTGCCACGGATTTGCCTAAAATGGACTCACCTCTGTAATCCACTTCGCCGCTTGTGGGCTTATACAGACCGTTTAAGTGTTTGACAAATGTGGTCTTGCCGGAACCGTTCTGTCCCAAAATGGCAACAATCTTTCCTTCCGGTACCTGGGCATTTACCTGTTTCAAACCGATAAATCCGTCGCTGAACTGCTTTACCAGATCCTTTACGCTGATAACCGGGTTAAAGCTTTCCGCAGCCGCCTCTTTTTCCGCACGGGTCTTAGCGGTTGTTCTGCCCGCAAGCTCCGCACGCGCCTGGTCCATATTGTAAAACAGCTTTACATCGGGAACCTTGGCGGAAAGCGCTCTGTATATTTCTACTTCCTGAGGAAGGATAACGCCTAATTTTTCCTGCAGCTCAAAATTTTGGAAAAACTCATCCCTGCTGCCGTCAAATACAACCTCGCCGTCCAAAATGCCGACTACATGGTCCACAATGCCGGCGGACCATACTAGGTTATTGTCCACGATAACAGTGGTGTTGCCGCTGTCTCTCAGTTCTCCTAAAATATCCTGCACCATCTTTTTACCGTTGGGGTCTAAGGAGCTTACCGGCTCGTCCATGATTAAAATATCGGGCTTCATGGCAAGTACGGAGGCGATGCAGACAGACTGGCGCTGTCCGCCGGAAAGGTTGTCCACACTTCTCTTGCGCAGGTACTGCAGCTTTAGAAGGTCTAATACATATTCCATGCGCTCTACGATTTCCGCCTGGGGCATACCGATATTTTCCAGACCGAAGGCAATGGCATCCTCTACGCCGTAACCGAACAGCTGGTTTTCCGGATTCTGGCTGACCACGCTGACAAACGTGCCTTCGGGAACATCAAAGCTTCCTTCTAATTCACCGTTTCCGATCAGCTTCGGAATAACCTGGCTGAAAATCTGTACCAGAGTGGATTTACCGCATCCGCTGGGGCCTACAATCGCGGTAACCTTTCCCTGTTCGATGGAAAAGCTTACGTTTTTCAGCACCTGCGGTCCGTCCGTCGTATACTTGTAGCTTATGTTATTAACTTTATATTCCATTATCGTCTCCTTACCCAGTAAAAAACAAGGGTATGCCCTTGATCAACACCCTTGTTTCCCCACTTTTCCGAATTAACGTATAAATTCATTTCACTACATGTTCCCCTGTTTGTCAAGCCAATTTTCTAATATTATATCTACTTTGGTTTCTTGCATTTTTCGCTTAATTTTCCCAGAAAATATCATCTTTTTCACGCAGTGTATACCTTATTAAAGCGTTGTCATTTAAGTTTTCACGGTGCATGTCTATGGCAGTAATCTGATGACGGTCATACGCCGTATAATAGTAGATGCCCTTGTCCGCATTGCAGCAGGATGTGTAAATAGTGATTTCGTACTTGCCTTCCGCCACCTCGCAGCAGCCTCTCTGCTGGTCTACGGAGCCTAAAATGTGGAAGAACTGGCTCACACTTTCCTCTTCCGACTCTCCCGACAAAGAATGGGCTCTTACAAACGCAACCCTTGCAAAACGGGAAGCAGAGGACAAATCTCCGGGCAGTCCCAACGCGCCCATGCCCCTGCTGTAAGCAGAAAGAGGAATGTCCTTCCCGAAGGTGTTCTCCGGCTGCTTTTCCGACAGACCCATATACTGATTTAACAAAAACATCTGGGTCGGGAACGGCGGGTTGTTGGTAAGCACCCCTGCCGGGTTGTCATATACATGCAGTCCGTCCTTCGTGCATTCCACAACGATACAGTCGCCTTTGTCCGCAATCATCCAGTGAAGCTGGGAAGCCGGAAACACATCGTTAAACGTGGTTCCCACTAAATTCATGCGGGCAAGCGCCTGCCTTGCTTCCTTTACGTCCGCACATTTCCCTAATATATAAGGGATAAACTCAAACTGCGCTACATTTTCCCTGCCTTCTTCTATTTCCTGATAGGCAGCATTTCCCACAAAGTTAAGCCCCGCCATACAGAGTCCTTTTTCATTCACGGCATCATAATACAAAGGATAATCCGCCGTTGCCGCATCTTTTGGTACAAATTCCGCCGGCTGCTCCGCCACATGTGCCATACCGACTATAGCATAATGCTGGGCACAAAGTCCTATGTGCCGGAACGTAAAGGGATAATTTCCGGGTGTCACCGTCACCTCATCCCCATAGGAAAATTCGTAATCAAGAGTTCTGCCGAAGTAAAAATCCTTCGACCGGTAAGTTGCCGCTGTACACATATCAATCACACTTCTTTCTTTATTCTTCTTTTTTCTTTTTCTTCTGTTCCAAAGGCATCTGTGCTAACAGTATTGCCGCAAAAATAAGAGCACATCCCAAAAGCTGTCTGCCGTTTAACTTTTCTCCTAAGATTATCCAGCCCGCCAGTACGGAGAAAACGGACTCCAGACTCATAATCATGGAAGCAATCGTCGGATTTAAGCCGTTCTGTCCCACAATCTGCAGGGTATATCCTACACCGCAGGAAAAGATGCCGGCATATAAAATGGCAATCCACGCGGAAGGGTTCATCAGTCCCGGCAGCCACTCGGCAAAGCCCACCGCCGAATGCTTCATATCCACAAAGTACATAGGCACCATGCTGAGCAGTCCGCAGACAAGGAACTGGATGCAGGACATTCTGACACCGTCCACCTTAGGTGAAAAATAATCCACGGTTAAAATGTGTACGGCAAAGAGAAAGGCGCATAAAAGTACCATCAAATCGCTGTTCTGAAAGGTCAGGCTGCCGTTCATGCAGAGCAGGTAAAGCCCGCCTATGGTAATGAGCATGCCCACCCAGATGTTCCAGCCGCATTTCTTTTTTAAGAAAAGTCCCAGTATGGGCACCAGCAGTATGTAGCAGGCGGTCAGAAAGCCCGCTTTTCCTGAAGCCGTACCCATGGTAATACCGAGCTGTTGGGCGCTGCTTGCCAAAAACAACGCCGTACCACAGCAGATGCCGCCCGTTATCAGGGTTTTCTTTTCTTCCTTTGTCTGTGGTCTCTTGCTGCCCAGACCCCTTTTATCCAGTAAAAAGATAACCGGCACTAAAACGGCGCTGCCTATCAGGGAACGGATACCGTTAAAGGAAAACGGTCCCACAGCATCCCCGCCCGTGCTCTGTGCCACAAACGCCACGCCCCAGATAAGCGCGGTCAGCACCAGTAAAAGGGAATTTCTAATCTGTCTGCTTTTCATGTTGTCAAATCCTCATCTTCTGTCATTCTTACTGTCCTGTCGGCATGCTGATTTTTCCTTAGGAAAACAGCTTTCTTACTTCTTCACCGTCAAATACGACCTCGGGTACATGCTCCACCTCGATGCGGTAAAGAGCATTGGCGGCGATGTGTTCGGCTGCCTGCTCCAAATCGCGGATACCGGTGGTGTTTTCAAACTGCTCCACCACGGCGGTAAGACCGTCCCCGGTCACCACGCATTCGTTTTCCTGTAAGCCTATGCGCCTTAAAACCTTGGGAAGCGCAAAGCGGCTGAAAATGATTTTCTTTTCTTCCGCGGTGTAATCGGGAATGTCAATCACCGCAAAGCGGGACATCAAAGGCGCGCTTATCTGCTCCTTGTTGTTGGCGGTGGCAATGGGGTATACTCCCACGGTGGGCACCATACACTCCATGTAGTTGTCCGTAAAGCCTAAGTTATCGAGGAGGGTTAAAAGCACATCCGCCGGGTTGCCGTTTCCTTTGCCGGAAGCGGCCTTGTCTAACTCATTGATAATAAATACCAGATTGGACTCGCCCGCCATGGAGAAAGCTTCCATGATGATGCCGGGCTTGGCATTGGCATAAATACGGGAGCTGCCGGTAAGCTGCTCCGGGTCGTTGATGGAGCTCATGTCCAGTGTCGTCCAGGGCAGCTTCAATATTCTTGCCACCGCATAGGCTATCTGGGACTTACCGGTACCTGCCGGACCCACCAAAAGCAGACCATAGGCGGGAAGGGTGTGGGTGCGGTTAATCTGGATAATGGTTTCCATAATACGCTGCTTTACCCTCTCCATACCGTAGAGTTCTTCATCCAGAATGCGTCTTGCTTCCACAGGGTCAATGGCTTCAAAATAATTGCTCTTCCACTGTACGTTCATCATAATGGAAAGGGCACGCTGGGCATGACGGCGCTCCTCGGGGGAAACCTCGTTGGAACGGGCTACCGCTAAGTTTCTTCTTGCCCAGAGTCTGATATTGTCGGGCAGCGTTCTGCCGGCGCAGGTCATGAAATCGGAAATGCTCTGCAGGCTAGTAAGCTTCATTTCATCGCCCACTTCATCCGCCTCTTCGTCCTCTTCCACTTCTTCTGCGGCGCTGCTGGCTAAAAGCCTTTCAATCATAAACTGTAAAAAACCGTCCTCTGCGGAAAGCTTGGTACCGCCTCCGAAGGTAGTTTCGCGGATTTTGTATACGGCATAGCCGTCTTCTGTATTCTGACCGGAAAGCCTTACATGGATGTGGTTTTCGCCCAGCCATTTAATGAGGTTTACAAACCGGGCATCCACCTTTAAGATGTCCGCCGCGTAGGTTTCTCCGTTTTCCCTGAATTCAAAAGCCGTCTGCCTGGTCTGGTTGGTAAAAAGTCCCGTTGCATGATGGGGATGCTTCTTTTCCTTGTTGGCAAGCACCAAAATCGGCTCTTCCGGTGTCTTTTCCTTGGCACTCGATAAAAAAGTTGTATACGTGCAGATAACCTCCGTTTTTTCTCCCGGAGTGTTGCTGAAATCAAAAACAGGCATAAAGTCCTCCTTATGTATGTCGCCCCGTTTCCGTCACAAGGCCGTAATTATGTTTATTATAGCAAAAAATCGCCATAAGCACTATGCCTACAGCGATTTTTTTGAAAGTTTAGGGAGTTTTGGAAATTTTATTTATCTGCTAAAAGATCCTGATCCCAGCCTACCTTGATGAAGTAGCCGCCAAAGGTATTGTTGAATACATCTTCGGTTACCTGGGACTGGAAGGCAGCTACTACCTTGCGGTAAACTTCTGCCTTTTCAGGGTCCTCTAAGTCAGCGCTTCTTACAGCAATCAGGTTCCAGTATGCTTCTTCGTCCAGAACGGTATCCTTATAGATAGCTTCTTCTGTCTTTAAGCCGAAGTCCAGTGCATAGTTGCCGTTTACGATAGCTGCGGTTACATCGTCCAGTACGGAAGGAATGGTGTTTGCCTTCAGTTCCTTGATGTTGAAGTTTACTTTGTATTCCGCAATGTCATCCACAGTGGGGTTAAATCCGGCATCTTCCTTTAAGGTAATGAGACCTGCTGCTGCCAAAACCTTGATGGCACGTCCGCCGTTTGTTACGTCATCGGGAATGGCAATGGTGTCGCCGTCCTTGATTTCATCTACGGAAGAAACCTTGTGGGAATACAGGTTCAGGGGAATGATGAAGGTGTAGCCTGCCGGCTCGATTGCATAGCCGTGCTGCTCTAATTCAGTGTCCAGATAAATGTGATGCTGGAAGGCATTCAGGTCGATATCGCCACTGTTTAAGGCATTGTTAGGAGTTACATAATCGGAAAACTGTACGATTTCCAGGTTGATGCCCTCATCCTTTAAGGAATCCTGCGCCGGTTTCCAGAGGTCTTCGTAAATGGCGCCTACCACACCGATTTTTACGGTAACGGCGTCTGCGGATGTGTTCTCCTTGCTGCCGCATCCGGTGAATACGGTGGCAAGGGATGCGAGTGTCAGTGCAAGTGCGATAATTTTTTTCAGTTTCATGTTTTTTCCTCCTGCAATGTGTCCGAATTGTCGTTTCAACTTATGTACACATTATGCATGAAGAAAACCTATCTGTCCAATATGCTAAGTAGATATTCAGTTATAGGATGAAGCTATAACTTATTCCGCCGTTTCCGTTCTCAATCTATGTCAGAGCCGGCACATCATTGTCACCGTAGTTGTCATCAGGGCGCTTAAGCCCACCAGACGCGCTCCGGATTGCTGCACCGCTTCCACAACCGCTTCCGGCGGTACATCCTTTCCTAAATCTATTACATCGAATCCGTAATTTTCCAAAAGCACCTTCACGATGTTCTTGCCGATATCGTGGATGTCTCCCTTTACCGTGGCAATCACCACAGTGCCTTTCTTTTCCTGTCTGGTTCCCGTGCTTTCCACATACTCCTTGATGGCGGCGAAGCCTGCCTTGGCTGCCTCCGCGCTCATTAAAAGCTGGGGCAGGAACTCACAACCTGCGTCCACCTTTTTTTGAGGTTTTTAATATCCTCTTTTTTGTTTGTGGAATCGGGATGTCCCTCCGGATAGCAAGCACCGCCCACGCAGAAATCGCCGTATTCCTTAATGGTTGCCACCAGTTCGGAGGCATAATGGTATTCCTTAAAAGGGTCGCCGTCAAAATCCTTCGGTCTGTCCCCACGGAGCGCCAGAATATTTTCAATGCCTGCCTCCTTCATTTCGGAAAGAGCCGTTCTGATATCCTCTTTTCCCGCTCCCACACAGGTCAGGTGGGCAATGGTGGTTACGTTCTCCGCTTTCTGGATTTCCTCCGCAATATGCAGTGTATTGCCGCGGTCGCTGCCGCCTGCCCCATAGGTCACGCTCATGTAATCGGGATGCAGCGCCGCCACACCCAGAGCTGCTTTTTTCACGGACTCAAAATTAGCGGTGGTCTTCGGTGGAAACACCTCAAAGGATATGGTGGTTTTGTCCTCGCGTAATATATCTGAAATCTTCATGTGTTTCTCCTTATTTTATATATCGCCGGATCCTATTCCCTGAAAATATGGTAGCAATAGCCCTCTGTTTTTTTACTCTCGTACATAGCCCCGTCGGCATCCCTGTAAATCTGGTCAAAGGAAATCTGCTCATCCTCATGGCTGAATGCGGCTCCGAGGCTGATATAAATTTTCCGTCCCTTCATTTCGGGTATTATGATTTTTGCGAATTCGCCAAAAAGCCTTTCGATAAAAAACGGTGCCTGCTCCTTCTTCATGTCCGGTATGTACAGAGCAAACTCGTCCCCGCCGAGTCTCATTACAATATCATCCTTACGGCATGTCTTCTGTAAGGTCTCCGCAACGGCAACAATGACCTCATCCCCCACAATATGACCGTAAGTATCGTTGATGGATTTGAATTTATCACAGTCAATCAGACAGAACAGACCTTCCGTTTTTTTCTGCAGAAATGCCGTTACCCTCTGCTCACCGCTGCCTCTGTTGTAAAGTCCTGTCATGGAGTCCGTTTCTGACAGATAAAGAAGCCTGTTCTCCCGGCGTTTTTCCTCGTCGATGACCTCCATACAATACATAACCCGCAGAAGTTTTCCATCCTTATCGGTATCCGCCTTGATAAATCGTTCTCTGCACCAGCCGAATATACTGCATACAAATTCATGTGCCAGAGTATTGGTCCCCGCCATGCGTTCTTCCAGGGTGGAAAGGTCCGTAAATGCCAGCACGCTTTCCTTATATTTATCAGAGCAGATTGACTCCACCACATGGGCAATCTGTTTTGAAAAATTATCCGCATCCTTAGTCTGCATGCAGGCATCGATTTCCGGAATACTTTTTATTACCCGGAAAACGCCGGTCTTTACATTGATGATATGCATGGTCATATAAATTTCCGCCAGCGCCGCATAACTGCTCAGTTTAGCCGCCTCGTTGGACTTACGGAAGGAATTGCGCAGTTTTAACAGAGAGATAAGCAGGGTGGCAATCATATCAAGGAAACCTGAAATACTCTCCATATTTCCGATGGGCGGATTGTCCACGCCTACAAATCCACGGATTTCGTCACGATAGCGCAGCGGAATGACCACTAAGCTTTCCACGTTCTGTACATTCAGAATGTCATAGGTAGAAGGATAGGTGTCTTTTAAGACCTTCACACTGGGGATTACCACGCTTTCTCCCTTTTCAAAGCTTTCGTACCACCAGCCTATAATATCGAAATCCACATTCTGCAGCATATCCTTCTGCGGCAGGATGCCTTCGTTACACCATTCATAGGTGTTGTTCGTTATCTTTTTCTTTACATTGTCTTCAAAAATATAGATCCTGTCCGAACCTATATGCTTGCCGAAGAACTCAATAAATTCGTTTATCTGTTCATCCGGTATGTCATATTCCAGTGCAGACCGCAGAGCTTCATTGATAATCAGCTCATACTGTATATTTTTCATACTATTTCCTCTTCTTTTGTTCCCCTGTATTTTCCGGCTCGTCCCCCCACGGAAGCCAAACATCCATATATATTTTATCATATGCTTTTTCAATGGACAATGCAAACTATTTGATGTATTTTATCCTGATTTTTTATCCGGATTTTGACGAAAAATTTTCTGTCCGTGAAGAGGAAAAAAACCGCCACGTAGAAAACGGCAGTAAAAAAACGGCCGTCCGGTAAACCATCCACCGGGATGATTCAACCGGAAAGCCGGGGTAAAACTACAGGGACCGGATACGTTCCCTCACCTTTAACACCATGGAGGGAGAAACGGAAAGTTCATCTATACCCATATTGAGGAAGGTTTCCGTCAGCTCTAAGTCTGCACCTAATTCGCCGCAGATGCCGACCCACTTGCCTTTGGCATGCGCCTGCTTTGTTACATATTCAATCATTTTTAAGATAGCCTTATGATGAGGATTGTAGAACAGATCCAGCTTGGCATTCTGCCTGTCAACAGCTAAGGTATACTGGGTCAGGTCATTAGTGCCGATACTGAAGAAATCCACCAGCTCTGCCAGTTCATCACTTATCATCACTGCTGCAGGTGTTTCAATCATGATACCCTGCTCCGGAATTTGGAAGGGGATCTGCTGCTCCTCCAGTTCCTTCTTTACTTCCTCTGCGATTTCATAGATTTTTTCTACTTCCCACACGGACGTAATCATGGGATACATCACGGAAAGATTGCCGTAAACCGCTGCACGGAACAGTGCCCTAAGCTGGGTTTTAAAAATCTCCGGTCTGGTCAGACAAATGCGGATAGCACGGTAGCCCAATGCCGGATTTTCCTCTTCTCCCAATTCAAAATAATCCGCCTTTTTGTCGGCGCCGATATCAAGCGTACGGATAATCACCTTTTTGCCGCCCATCATCTGCAGTACCTGACGGTATGCCTGAAGCTGTTCTTCTTCTGTCGGGAAGGTATCTCTACCTAAATATAGGAACTCGCTCCGGAAAAGACCGATGCCCGCCGCATCATTCTCCATTACATATCCCACATCGCTTACACTGCCGATATTGGCATACAGGTTGATTTTCTTTCCTTCTCTGGTAACCGTTTCCTTGCCCTTTAAGGTTTCCAGAATATTCTTCTTTTCCTGTTCTTTTTTAATTTTATCTTCTGCCTTCGCCAGTTCCTCTTCCGTGGGTGAAAAAATAACTTCTCCGCTTGCGCCGTCCACAATGGCAGTTTCCCCGGTTTTGATTTCCTCTAAATTCACCGGCACTCCTATAAGCGCCGGGATATTCATCATACGCGCTAAAATAGCGGTATGGGAGTTGGTGGAACCGTGCACCGTTACAAATGCTAATATTTTACTTTTATCCATCTGCACGGTTTCACTTGGAGTCAGATCGTCCGCTACTATAACGGAGGGTTCCATACCGGCGAAATCCACACTTTCCTGACCACACAGGATCCGAAGCACCCTTCCGGAAATATCCCGGATATCGGCAGATCTCGCCTGCATGTATTCATCATCCATGGCGGCAAACATCTGGGCGAAATTATCACCGGTGGTGGCTACCGCATATTCCGCATTGACACCCTCGTTTTCAACAATGTGCAGCATGGACTGGACGTAGTCTTCATCCTCCAGCATCATCTGATGCACTTCAAAAATAGCGGCGCTGGCTTCCCCTACTTCTTTCAGGGCTTTTTCATACAAAGCCGCCAGCTGTTCCTTTGCCTTTGTTAAAGCGTCCTCCACTCTTTTCTTTTCTGCCTCGATATCCGCTGTTTTCTGACGTCTTACAGTCATTTCCTTTTTATTTAATACAACAATTTTACCGATAGCCACACCGTCATAAACCGGTTTTCCCAACAATTTTTTCATATCCCTCTCCATTCCTTTCTCCGTCCTCACGACACTGCTTAATCTAAATCCGCCCCGTTTGAAGCAATCACTTTTTTGTACCAGTAGAAGCTGTCCTTACGGATTCTCTCGCACTGCTTCGGGTCATCATCCGTTCTGTCCACATAGATAAGACCGTATCTCTTTTCCACACCGTTTGACGTAGAAAGCAAATCCACCGCACTCCACGGACAATAGGCAATCACTTCCACACCCTTGTCAATCGCCCGTTTTACGGCCCTGATATTTTCCCGCAAAAAATGAATACGGTAATCGTCATGTACCTTTTTATCCGCTGTCAGGGTGTCAAAGGCGCCAAATCCGTTTTCGGTAATCATAAGCGGTTTGTTGTAGCGGTTGTACAAATCCCGCAGCATGTATTCCATGCCGACGGGGTCGATTGCCCAGTCCCAGTCCGTAGTGTCCAGCTTCGGATTGGCACACATTTCATAAAAGCCGGGATGGGTTTCAAAGCCGGAAATTTCCCCCTTTTTACCGGAACGGTTTACGCCGCTCCAGGAAATTTCCTTACTGCCCTCCGGACACCATTTCGCACATTCACTGGCGTAATTATTCAGCGCCAGGAAATCGGAAATGGCTGCCGGGTCCGCCAAAAGTTCCAGATCTCCTTCCTCCATCACCGGAGCCAGGCCATGCTCCTCCAGATAAATCTGCGCCGCTTTATTGTAATGCCCCTTAAAATACACATCTGTGTAGTAGTCGTTCCTAAGTGCCTGTGCATTCTGCATAGCCATAACATCCTCCGGTGCACAGCTCAACGGATAAATGGGGCTGTAGCCTAAGGGAGCGCCCACCATGCCTCCCGGTACCAGTTCATGCACTAATTTGTTGGCAATCGCCTGTGCCAGGTTCATGTGATGGTTAATCTGATAGCGCTTCTGGTTATCCGGCAGCACCTCATCCGGGATATAGCATTTCTGTGTCCAGTACTGTACGATAATGCTCTGTTCGTTGATGGTTGTCCAGTATTTTACCTTGTCCTTAAATTCATTGATGATATATCGCGCATAATACGCAAAGTCCTCTACAATCCGTCTGTCCAGCCAGCCGCCGTATTTTTCCACAAGCGCCCAGGGCAGGTCATAATGATATAAAGTAACGATAGGTTCTATGTCATTTTTCAAGAGCTCGTCTATTAAATCCCTGTAATACTGTATTCCTTTTTCATTTACTTCTCCCACGCCGTCCGGAAATACACGGCTCCAGGCAATGGAAAAACGGTAGGTGGTAAATCCCATCTCTTTCATAAGAGCGACATCCTCTTTGAAATGATGGTACTGGTCACTGGCGATTTCCGCCGTGGCAAAACCGAATTTTTCATAACTGTCTTTATTGATAATATCCTGCTGGCTGGCTTTCTTGCCGTCCTCATATGCCGCACCCTCTACCTGATAGGCACTGGTGCTAGCTCCCCACAAAAAACCTTCCGGAAATCCGTTCATACCTTTTCCTCTCTTCCTTCTAAAATTGCTCTTCTATAACTTTTTTATAAAATACGGCGCCTCCCAAGGGAAGCGCCGGACTTAATTATTTTGCAGCCTTAGCTTCTTTTGCCAGCTGTCTTTTACCGAGCAGATAAGTGGAAACGAAGGAAATAATCACTGCAATTACCATAACTGCCATTGCGATAATGAAGTTTTTGGAACCACCGCCCTGTTCCGCAGGAGTAATGTATGCTGCGAAGGAAATGAAACCGGGAGTGGAAACCACATACTGGGTCATACCGAGTAAACCGGCAATGAAGCCACCGATACCGCCGCCGATCATAGCGCCGATCAAGGGGTACTTCTTAACAAACAGGACACCGTATACGCCGGGTTCTGTGATACCGCACATAGCTGTGATTCCGGCACCGGCTGCAACGGATTTTTCTTCCGCATTCTTAGCAATCAAGGCTGCTGCCAGACATGCACCGCCGACTGCCACGTTTGCGGGAGCCATACCGGTACAAATCAGAGGGTCGCTTCCAAGTTCAGCCATCAGTAAGAACAGAGGAACATAAGTTGCATTGTTCATACCGAAGAATACTAACCAGCAGGTACCTGCGCCGACGATTGCTACGGAAAGAGCAGGAACGGTACGGTACAGAGCCAGTAAGCCATCACATAACCAGGTACCTACGGTATTGCCGATAGGTCCTAAAATCAGAAGTGTTACGGGAACGGTGATCAGCATGGTAAGCAAAGGTACCACAATGGTTTTTAAGTAAACCGGCATATGCTTCTGTAAAAACTTATAAATCACAGACATAAACAGCACGCCTAAGATAATCGGGAAGATATTGGCATTATAAGAAATTGCCTGAATCTTTAAGCCGAAGAAATCCAGTCCCTCTACGCCATTGATACCGCTGTAAAGAAGAATGGCTGCCAGGAATGCACCTAAGTAACCGTTACATTTCAATCTGCTTGCTGCCGCAAAACCTACGAAAATCGGCAGGAAATAGAATGCTGCCTGGTTAATGGCATAGAATACCTGATAGGTACCGGAATCTGCTGTTACACCGCAGAAATTGGTAAGCAGTGTCAGCACGGCACCGGTAAGACCTCCGGCAACCAGTACCGGAATACAGGGTGAAAATGTACCGCCGATAAAGGAGAAAATGACATCAATAATCTTGCCTTTTTTCTTGTTGTCGGACTTTGCGGCTTCAATGTCATCCACACTGCCGCCGGCCTTAATACCGTCGTGTTTTACCATCTCTTCATACAGACTGGGAACATCCTGTCCGATGACGAACTGGTACTCTCCGTTCTGCACAATCAGGTTCATCACTCCGGGAACCTTCTTTGCCTCCTCCTCATTTAATTTGCTGTTGTCCACAAGCTGCAGACGCAGACGTGTCATACAGTGTGTTACGTTTGCAATGTTGCCTTCTCCGCCGACTGCCTTAATCACGCCGTCAGCCATTGCTGCATAATCTTTTTTTGCCATAGCTTTGTCCTCCTTTGTTAATCTATAATTTTAAGCTTTCGTAAAGCCAAAAAGATTCCGTCTTCGTCAATCCTTGCCGTTACCATGTCCGCTTTTTCCTTAACGCTATCATCGGCATTTCCCATTGCCACGCCGATACCTGCGTAGGAAAGCATTTCCAGATCATTGGGACCGTCCCCGAAGGCGATGGCATCTTCCCTTGTTTTGCCGAGATATGTCAGAAGCTTTTCCATACCATAGGCCTTGTTGATGCCTGCCTGGGTAATTTCCCCGCTGGAGGTGCCGTCCTTCATAAAGCTCATGGGCACTACATCGAACTGACTTCCTAATTTTTTACGAATTTCCTCCACTGTATAGGAGGTATCGTAGTAAAGAACCTTTTCCACATGAGAAAAATCGTCCTTGCTTTCCACAAACTCCATATTGGCGAATACCGTACTAAACTGTTTTTCATCCACCTCGTACTTATGCTCCATTACATCGAAAAGATGTGCTTTTACACTTCTTTCCGTAGCCGTATGGTCCACGCACTGTACGATGTACGGAAGCTTCTCTTCGTCTATAAAAGACCAGATATTCCGAAGCTTTTCTCCGGGAATTGTGGTTGCATCTATTACCTGATCCTGATACCGGACGTACGCTCCCGCCGCCAGCACCCCGCCGTCAAAGGAAAGCTCCTTTATAGTTCCCTGCAGCTGCCCTAAGCTTCGCCCGGTGCAGAGAATGAGCTTATGCCCATTCTCCCTTGCCAGACGTAGGGCTGTAATTGTGGAGGTCGGAATCGTGGTGTCAAAATTCACCAGCGTTCCGTCGATATCAAAGAAAAGAACTTTTTCATCTGCCATTTTTTACTCCTGCACCGGACTGTAGGCCAGCACATCATCTTCGGTCGTAACCGTTCCGTCCATCAGTGCCTTGATGTTTTCCACGGCATCTATATTGGAGATAATCATGGGAATGGACAGGTCGTAGCCTTTTTCTTCCAGCACCTCTTTATCAAAGGTAATCAGCTTCTGGCCTCTCTTTACGGCATCTCCTTCCTTGACATAGCCCTTAAATCCTCTGCCGCCTTCTTTAACGGTATCCAGACCGATGTGAATCAATACCTCCGCACCGTCCTGGGTTGTCAGTCCAATCGCATGATTGGTATGGAAAAATGCGGTTACGGTTCCGTCACAGGGGGAAACCACCACGCCGTCCTCCGAAAGAAATGCCACACCGTCTCCCAGCATTTTCTGGGAAAACACCTCATCCTTTACTTCTGTTACCGGCATTACTTTTCCCTGGGTAATGGAGCCTAAGGTTCCCGGGTTCCATGCAGGAAGTTTCTTTTTAGTAAAAAGTCCCATGTTCTCCCTCCTTATTCCTGTTTCATATCCTTGCCCCAGTCGGTACCATTGCTCTTAATGAGTTTGGAATACCAGTAGAAGGAATCCTTTCTGATACGCTTCATGCTGAGCTTGGATACATCGGTACAGTTCACTAACTCTTCATCTGTGGTGTCAATATAAACCAGACCGTAACGTTTCTTGATACCGTTGCCGGTGGAAAGCAGGTCGGTGAAGGACCAGGGATTGTAAGCAATGACTTCGCATCCGTCTTCGATTGCCAGTCCCACATTGTAAATCTGGTCTCTTAAGAAGTTGATACGTGCTTCGTCATGCACCTGTCCGTCCTCTCCCTTGGTTTCGTTTGCACCGAAGCCGTTTTCGGTAATCATCATGGGAAGTCTGTAATGATCCCATAAGTATCTTAAGGAGTAACGCATTGCGGAAGGGTCGATCTCCCAGTCCCAGTCGGTATATTCTACATAAGGGTTTGCGCAGAGAGCAAATTCTCCGGGGTAGTTCGGGAACTGGATGTCACCCTTGTTGCCGAATTTGTTCAATTCGTATTCCAGTCTCTCGGTGCCCGGTTTTGCATCATGAGCGGTGTTGCTTCTGTAGCAGTTCACGGCAATGAAGTCAATCTTTGCTTTCTTCATAAGTTCTAAGTCTTCGGGGCGGATATCGGGATGAATATCCTTTTCTTTCCAGTATCTCTTTACGAAGTTGCTGTATTCGCCGTAAACATAGGTATCGTTCCAGATTTTCTCGGTCAGTTCCTCCGCATTCATGGCTGCAATCTGGTCTGCCGGGTTGCAGGTCTTGGGATAAATGGGAACATATCCGGGAACGGGACCGATTTTACCTCCTTCCACCATTTCGTGGCAGGCAATAACAGCTTTTGCATGACAAAGGTTCATGATGTGGTTGATATCCCACTGTTCCTTTTCCCAGTCGGTGCATCCGACATCGGTGCCGAGCCAGTGTCCGTAAACAATCTGCATATTCTGTTCATTGATGGAAAGCCAGTATTTTACTCTGTCGCCGAAATTTTCAAAACAGGTTCTTACATAGTGGTCAAAGGCATCAATGGTCTTTCTGCTCTTCCAGCCGCCCAGCTCTTCAAATACCCACACCGGTAAATCGTAATGATACAGGGTAATGATGGGAGTAATGCCGTTCTTAATGAGTTCGTTAATCAAATCATTGTAGAAAGCAATGCCTTCCGGATTTACCTTTCCGTCGGAATGGGGAATGATACGGGACCAGGAAATGGAGAAGCGGTATGAAGAAAATCCGCATTCTGCCATCAGTGCCACGTCTTCCTTGTATCTGTGATAATGGTCTGCACAGATGGAGTCGTCTGCATACGGTTTTTTCTTTTTGCTGTTTAAGTCAATCATGGCAGGGGTTCTGCCGCCGTCGGCAACACCGCCTTCTACCTGCCAGGCTGCGCTGGATGCGCCCCACATAAAGCCTTCGGGAAACTTAGGGTTTTCTTTGTAGTACATAGGTTATCCTCCTTTGTTGTGACGGGGATACTGGCTCATCCCCATTTATTTGTTCTTGTTATTTTTATAAAAAAGCCCGGACAAAGTCATTCCTTTTCTTGCACAAGGTTTCCTCTGTCCGGGTTTTGCCGAATCAACGTAACAATCCCTTAAAGATTGAATATTTAATTTTCCTGCTCCGACTGTTTTTTGCTGCATTTTGTCAACCGGTGCAGGTGTACGGTCAGATAGATAAGCTCTTCTTCCGATGCTTCATAATCTAATTTGTCTTTGACGTATTTTTTAATATCCACCGCACAGGCATATTCCCCGGGACATTTCTTTACCAGCTCATTGTAAACGTCCGCTGTGTCGTCTCCGTAGCTGTAATCCTTTTTCACTGCTCTTTGGATAAAAAATTTCAGGTGCGTCATAAAACGTCTGTAATCAATACTTTCGTTCTTGAAATCCAGCTCCAGGTCATCCTGTACTATGGTAAGGATATCCCGGGTTAAGCTTAAGAACTTCATATCCTTTTTCTCGTCGGTATCTTCTTCCGCATTGATGATATGCAGGGCAATAAAAGCGGCTTCATCATCGGAAAGTGCAACTTCCTCCCGCTCTTTTACAAGCTTCTGCGCCATCTTTCCGACTTCGTATTCCTTTACATAATATTCCTTTACTTCCCAGAGAAGTGCGTTTTGGAATACCATTCCCTGTTTTTCTCTCTGGATAGCAAAATCCAGATGGTCGGTCAGTGTCACGTAGATGCTCTTGCGAAGCTTCCTGCCTACATGCTCACAGGCGTAATCAATGATGTCACTGGCCAGCTTCATATGGGTGTAGGAAATATCCTGTACAAGCTTCATAAACCGGTCGTGTGTTTCGTCAGGCAGCCGGAATACCTTTTCCACCTGGGTATCCGCTATTTCTTCACCGGGCTTTTTATGAAAGCCAATCCCCTTCCCCATAACAACTATTTCGCGGTTTTTCTCATCTAATGAACTGACAACGTTATTGTTAATTACGTTAAGCACTTTCATAAAACATAAACCTCTGTAAAAAAATAACTGCATCATACCCATAAATCCAATTCATCTACAAGCACAATACAGTTTTGCCTACTTAAAGTAACAACCTGTCAAGTTTTTCATTCATTTGATAATTTCACTATACTCTTTTGCCAATGCCATGTCAACACTCCTTATGCAATTCTCACATTTTCACAAATAAACAAGGGAGGGTTTTGTGCATTTTTGCCAATCTTTAAGGTGTTACTTCCATATACAATGTGTTTCTTTCCGGTATCTTTCCGCTTTTTGCAAACAGGTCCCGGATGGTTACGAATTCATATCCCTGCGCTTTGAGGGCGGGGATTATTTTCTTTATGGCTTCGACGGTCCGGGTATTCCCCTCCATGTCATGCACCAGAATAATGAAACCGGGATGCGCCTGCTCTAAAATACGGCGGGTTCTTTCTTCGGCGCTGACCTCCGGCAGCCAGTCCTCACAGCCGTAGCCGCAGATAAAGCCCAGATCCACCAGGTCGAACAGTCTCTGGTCACAGTCGATATAAGGCGGACGGAAAAAAGCGGGCTTTTCTCCCGTGATTTCCTCTATTTTATTCGTTGTATAGGAAATTTCCTCTAAAATCTCCTCATCCGAAAGCCCCGTCATGCCCGGGTGGGTCTTAGAGTGGTTTTCCATGGTGCAGCCCATATCGTAGGCACGTTTCACCAGATAGGCCGACTCCTCCGTAATCTTCTGTCCGATTAAAAAGAAGCTTGCCACAATATCGTTTTCTTTTAAGACATCCAGCACCTTGTCCGTAGTGCCTACGGAGGGGCCGTCATCAAATGTCAGCGCCACCAATTTTTTCTCCGCCATAGTTTCAACCTTTCTGCAATCTGCCGATACTTTTTGCCAATTCTTTTTGTCCTTGTTTCCATACCCGTTTTCTGTTCGGTCAAAGCCGGCTCTTAAAATCTTCATAGGTAAAGGATTTCCATAAGGTATATCGGTCTCCTTCTTTCAAATAAACAGAGGGCAGGGGCATTCCGTTAAAGGTATTATTCTTTACCATGGAATAAATTGCCATGTCCTCAAATACAAGCCTGTCGCCTTCCCGCAGCTTCCGGTCAAAGGAATAGGTGCCGATGACATCCCCGGCTAAACAGGTCGGACCCGCAAGGCGGTAAGTAAATGCCTTTTCGCCCTCTTCCCCGCTTTCCCTAAGGGGCGGGCGGTAGGGCATTTCCAGCACATCCGGCATATGGCAGGCAGCGGAGGTATCTAAAATGACGATGTCCATTCTGCCTGTATCCTTGCTGCCCGCATCCATACCGCCGGGTTTATCGGCAGGCGGCGCTGCACATGCCGTTTTGGCGGCAGATTTCTCCTGCACCTCCAGAACTGTCGTATACAGGTAACCGGCATTCAGCGCCACCGCCTCGCCCGGCTCCAAATATACCAGCAGACCGTATTTTTCCTGCATATGGCGTATGGCGCCTTCCAGCGCCGGCACATCATAATCCGTTCTGGTAATATGGTGACCGCCTCCGAAATTTATCCATTTTTTACCGGCAAGATAAGGTCCGAATTTTTCTTCCACCGCTTTCAGTGTCACAAGCAAGGCATCCGCGTTCTGCTCACAGAGGGTATGGAAATGGAAACCGTCCAGAAGGCTTAAAAGTACCGGCTCCTGTTCATACGCCTGCTGCCATTCGGCAAGCGTCACACCCAGACGGCTGCCGGGTGCGCAGGGGTCATAAATGGCATGCCCTTCCTGGGTGGATTTCTCCGGATTGATGCGAAGTCCCACCTGCAGCCCCGCCATCTTTGCCCTCTCTCCGAATTTTTTCAACTGCTTTACCGAGTTAAAGACAATGTGGTCGCAGATTTCACAGATTTCGGCAAAGTCCTTTTCCTGAAACGCCGGCGAAAAAATATGGTTTTCCATGTGCTTTGGCATCTCTTCTTTGCAGAGCTTTGCCTCGTAAAGCCCGCTGGCGGTGGCTCCTGCCAGATAGCTGCCGATAAGAGGATATGTCCGGTAAGCGCTGAAGGCCTTCTGTGCTAAAAGAATGCGGCAGCCGGTCCGGTCGGATACACCCTGTAATATTTCTAAATTTTCCTTCAGCCTGTCCATGTCAATCACATAGCAGGGAGTCTGTAATTCCCTCATCATGGTACCAGCACCGGATTTTCATCCACTACCCAGGGAAGTCCCCACTTGTTCAGGGCTTCCATGTAAGGGTCGGGATCAAATTCTTCCACATTGAATACGCCGGGCTTTTTCCACTGTCCCGTGAGCACCATCATGGTGCCAATCATGGCGGGCACGCCGGTGGTGTAGGAAATCGCCTGGGAACCCACTTCCTTATAGCATTCCTGATGGTCGCACACATTGTAAATATAAATGGATTTCTCCACGCCGTCCTTCACACCGGTGAAAATACAGCCGATATTGGTTTTTCCTACGGTACGGGGTCCCAGGGATGCCGGGTCGGGAAGCAGCGCCTTCAAAAACTGGATGGGTACGATTTCCCTTCCTTCGTACATCACCGGGTCCGTGCGCAGCATGCCCACATTTTCCAGACACTTCATATGGGTAAGGTAGCTCTGTCCGAAGGTCATAAAGAAACGAATTCTCTTTACGCCGGGAATGTTTTCCGCCAGAGATTCAATTTCTTCGTGATGCAGTAAATACATATCCTTCATTCCCACGCCGTCAAAATTGTACTCTCTCTTGATTTCCATGGGCTCGGTTTCCACCCAGTGGCCGTTTTCCCAGTAAGAACCGTTTGCGGAAACCTCCCGGAGATTGATTTCCGGGTTAAAGTTTGTGGCAAAGGGATAGCCATGGTCGCCGCCGTTGCAGTCCAAAATGTCGATGTAGTGGATTTCGTCAAAATAATGCTTTAAGGCATAAGCGGAAAATACGCTGGTTACACCGGGGTCAAAGCCGGTGCCCAAAAGACCGGTAATGCCCGCTTCTTCAAATTTCTTCCGGTATGCCCACTGCCAGGAATAGTCGAAATAAGCCGTAAAGCCTTTTTCCTTGCAGCGTTCCTCGTAAATTTTACGCCACGCAGGATCATTGGTATCCTCTGCTTCGTAGTTAGCGGTGTCCACATAGTCCACGCCGGTCTTCAGACAGGCATCCATGATGGTTAAATCCTGGTAAGGAAGCGCTAAATTCAGCACAATGTCCGGATTCACCCGGTTAATCAGAGCCACCAGCTCCTCCACATTGTCCGCATCCACCTGTGCCGTGGAAACAACCGCTTTTGTCTTTCCTTTTAATTTTTCCGCCAGTGCATCGCACTTGCTTACGGTACGGGAGGCAATGACGATTTCGTCAAACACCGTGTCATTCTGTGCACATTTCTGAATAGCGACGCCCGCTACGCCGCCGCAGCCGATTACTAAAACTTTACCCATTTTTACTCTCCTTTTCTGTTTTTACTAAGCAGCGCCAGCAAGAATTCCCTGACCACCTTGCATGCCACCGCTGTGGAAGCCCCGCTGTTGTCCAGCATGGGATTTAATTCATTTACATCGCAGCCCACAATGTGCAGGCCGCCGCATACTTCCCTGATTGCATGCAAAAGCTCCGTGAAAGTGACACCGCCTGCCTCGGGGGTGCCGGTTCCCGGGAATACGGACACATCCAGTACATCCAAATCAATGGTAAAATACACCGGTCTGTTCCCGATTTTTTCCACCGCTTCCTGCAGATTGCTTAAGTCGAAGGGATGCAAAAACGTATGTCCTTCCCTTGCCCAGACAACTTCGCTACGGTCCCCGGAACGGATACCGAACTGGAAAATCCGTCCGTCTCCCACGTAGTCATGACATCTGCGGATGACACAGGCATGAGAAAGGGGCTCTCCCAAATAATCCTCCCGCAAATCCGTGTGGGCATCAAAATGTACGATACAGACATCCGGGTATTTTTTATATACTTCCCGGAATGCGCCGAGGGTGACCAGATGCTCCCCGCCTATCATGAACGGCACCTTGCCGTCCTCTAAAATCGTGGCTGTCCGCTCCGAAATTGCCTGCAGGGCTTTTTTGCTGTTTCCCATGCAAAGCTCAATGTCACCGCTGTCAAACACCCGGTAATCCGTCAGGTCTTCGTCCTGATAGGGGCTGTAGGTTTCCAGTCCGTAGGACTCACTCCGTATGGCTTTGCTTCCGAAGCGGGTGCCCGGGCGATAAGACGTGGTGGAGTCAAAGGGCGCTCCGAAGAGGACAACTTCCGCTTCTTCGTACTCCGCATCACAGCCGATAAAAGTTTCGATATTCTGTTGCAGCATGTTATTCTCCTTTTCCGGTTCCGGCGCCGTTTGCCGGAAATCCACTGTGTCCTGTTTAATCGGGAATGTTTTCCACATCCTCAAGCATCTGTTCCACATACGCCGGCAGGGCAAAACAGCCCTTGTGCAGGTTGGTGGTGTAATAGCGGGTTTCGATGTCTAAATTTTTCCAGTGCTTCGTCTTCAAATCCTTCACCGGGTGGTACTTCTTGGAGGCAAATCCGAACAGCCAGTAGCCGGAAGGATAGGACGGAATGTGTGCCTGGTATACTCTGCTGATGGGGAAGCTCTCCACAATACGCTTGTGCGCCTTCTGGGTTTCCAGTCTGTCCTCATCGTAAAAAGGGCTCTGATGCTGGTTCACCATAATGCCGTCCTCTTTCAGCGCCTTGTAGCAACTTCCGTAAAATTCACGGGAAAGCAGGCTTTCCCCCGGTCCGTAAAAGCCGGCGGAGTCAACAATAATCACATCATATTCCTGTTCAATGTGGCGGATGTAACGGAGGCAGTTTTCCGTATAAATGGTCACTCTCGGGTCGGTAAGTCCCGATGCGGTGAACGGCAGATATTTCTTGCTGGCTTCCACCACTCCTTCGTTTACTTCCACCATATCGATTTTTTTCACATCGGGATACTTTAAAAGCTCCCTCACCACGCCGCCGTCTCCTGCGCCGAACACCAGGATTTTTTCCGGATTCGGGTGTACCGCCATGGGAATATGGGTCAGCATTTCATGGTAAATAAATTCGTCCCGCTCCGTTAAAATGATGTACCCGTCAATGGTGAGAAATCTGCCCAGCTCAGGCGAATCAAAAATGTCCAGCCGCACGTATTCGTTTTCCTCCGAATAGAGCTGACGGTCCACCTTCACCGAAAATTTTACATTCGGTGTATGTAATTCAGAAAACCAGAATTCCATTTTTCTCCTCCTCTAATACAACGTGGCTTCCCGGATAACATTGAGACGTTCAATGGTCTCATCCTCCGGTCCTGTCATGGAGCAGCCTTTTTCCTTCGCATAGACAATATAGTCGATGATTTCCTGCGTAATGCGTTCGCCGGGCGCCAGAATGGGGATGCCGGGCGGATAACACATCACAAATTCCGTACAAATCCTGCCGTTGGTCTCCCGGATGGGAATCATCTCTTCCTTTTCCGCATAGAAAGCTTCCTGCGGTGTCATCACCACGGAAGGATTGATATATTCATGGTCAAACAGACCGGTTCTGTCCTTTTTGTAACGGCGGCGGATGTCGTACAGGGCGCTGACCAGACGCTCCGTTTCCCTCATGCGGTCGCCGATGGAAATGTAGGCTAAAATGTTGCCGATGTCACCTAACTCCAACTGGATATCGTATTCGTCCCTAAGCTTGTCATATACTTCGATGCCCGCCAGTCCGATGTCCAGTGTATAAACCGTCAGCTTCGTGGTATCAAAATCATAGATGCTGTCGCCGTTTATGAGTTCTTCCCCGTAGGCATAATAGCCGTCTATTTTGTTGATTTCATTCCGGGCATAGGCGGCAATTTTTTCCACCTCTTCAAAGGCTTCTTTTCCCCGCAGCGCTAAATTTCTGCGGGAAATATCGAGACTTGCCAAAAGCAGGTAGGAAGCGCTGGTGGTCTGGGTCAGGTTGATGACCTGCCGCACATAACCGGCGCTGACATTGGGTCCCGTTAAAAGAAACGAGCTCTGGGTCAGGCTGCCTCCCGACTTGTGCATGCTGACGGATGCCATGTCCGCTCCCGCCGCCATTGCCGTAATGGGCATATTTTCCCCGAAGTAAAAATGGGTTCCGTGGGCTTCGTCCACCAGCACCAGCATGTTGTGGGCATGGGCGATTTCCACAATCTTCTTTAAGTTGGAGCAGATGCCGTAATAGGTGGGGTTGTTCACTAAAATCGCCACCGCATCCGGGTTGTCCTCTATCGCTTTTTCCACCTGGGAAATCTTCATTCCGAGTGCAATGCCCAGCTTTTTGTCCACATCGGGATTGACGTAAATCGGCGTGGCGCCGTTTACTACCAGTGCGTTAATTACACTCCGGTGCACATTGCGGGGCAGAATGATTTTTTCTCCCTTTTTGCATGCCGTCAGCACCATGGACTGTACCGCCGATGTGGTGCCTCCCACCATCAAAAACGCATGGGACGCGCCGAACGCCTCCGCCGCCAGCTCCTCCGCTTCCTTGATGACGGAAATCGGATGGCAGAGATTGTCGAGCGGCTTCATGGAATTCACATCCAGTTCCACGCACTGTTTTCCCAACAGCTGCACCAGCTCCGGGTTGCCCCGTCCTCTCTTGTGCCCCGGCACATCAAAGGGCACTACCTTGTTTTTCCGGAATTGCTCCAATGCCTCATAAATAGGCGCTCTGTTCTGATCCATTCCTCAACTCTCCTCGTACCGTGAAGTCCTGCGCTTTTTGTCTCCCGCTTTGGGCCTCCCGCTTTTGGCCTCCCGCTTTGGATTTCCCGCTTTTTTCATAACCATTTTAGGCATAACATTCGGACATAACAAAAAGACGCAATCTGCATATCCATTTGCAAATTTGCGTCTTCATTCCAAATACCCCCGTCTCACCAAAAGGCTGCCCGGAAGAATTTCGTTTGTGCATTTTCATTCGATACTTAATTATTAGAGTCTATATAGCAAATATTTCACTTTTACTACTCTTATTGATCGTTTTGCAAATATGATATGTTTCAAAACAAGCTCTCGCTCTATCAATAATGTGGAAAATTTACCTGGAATCCCTCTAATAATCTATACCGTTTTCCATTGATAAAGAATGTATCAGAAAAAAATAAATTCGTCAATCACTTTTTTTCCGTTTCTGCAGGGTCTTGCTCACATGGAAATATGCCGGAATGAGGAAAATATCCGCCATTATCCAGGCAAAGGGGCTGCCGAGGCACACGCCGGTAAAACCGATAAACGGCACCAGCCCGAATCCTGCCGCAGACCTTGCCACCATTTCAAACACACCCGCTAAAATAGCAAACTTCGGGAAGCCCATACCCTGAATCAGAAAGCGGATAATGTTTACCAGAGCAAGTGGGAAGAAGAACAGGGTGTTCAAAAGCAGGAACTTGTGCACATCCCCGATAATACTTAACTCGTCCTTTTCCACAAAAAGGGTTGCCAGGGCATCCCCGAAGAACACCGCGAGCAGAAGCGCCATGGCAGAATATACCGCACCCAAAATCACGCAGGATTTCAAACCCTTTCCGATACGCTCTAATTTTCCGGCGCCCACGTTCTGTCCGCCGTAAGTCGCCATAGTCGAACCCATGGCGTCATACGGACAGGCTAAGAAGCTGACGATTCTGCCGCCCGCCGTCATGGCTGCCACCGCCGCGGAGCCTAAGGTATTGGCTGCGGCCTGCAGGATAACACTGCCGATTGCCGTGATGGAATACTGCAGTCCCATAGGCACACCCATGCCGCACAAAGACAGCATCATGTGACCGTCCATAACCCATTCTTCTTTGCGGATGCGCAGAACTTCAAATTTTTTCACCATATAAATCAGACACGCCACACCGGAAACGCCCTGGGAAATAACAGTTGCCCAGGCAGCTCCCGCCACGCCCATGTGCAGGCTGATGATAAAGTACAGATCCAGTACAATATTGATTACAGAAGAGAGCACCAGAAAGATGACCGGCGTTTTACTGTCACCTGTGGCACGGATAACACCGGCGACAATATTATATAAGTAAACCGTGGGAATACCTAAGAAAATTATGAAAATATATTCATAGGCGCCTTCTATAATGTTCTCGGGAGTTCTCATCCAGATTAAGATATCCCGGCAGAGTACCGCCGTTGCCACGGTCATGACTACGGAAAAAATAATACCCAGCCATACACAGTTGGCCACATATTTTCGCATACCCACATAGTCCTGAGCCCCGAATTTGTGGGAAACCGGAATAGCAAAGCCGTTGCAGACACCCATGCAGAAGCCTATGACTAAGAAGTTTATGGAGCCGGTCGCACCTACGGCCGCCAGATCGTCCACGCCTAAAAACCGGCCCACTATCATGGTGTCCACCAGATTATAAAACTGCTGGAATAAAAAGCCGAACAGCAGGGGAATCGCAAAATTCAGTATCAGTTTCATGGGATTTCCATTGGTTAAATCCTTGGTCATAGTTATCCTTCCTCCATTTTTTGGTATTACTTTATTTGTTTCTTTTAGTATTTCTTTATCTGTTTCTTTGGGTACCTTTTTATTCATTTGTCAGAAATTGTTTTATTCTTTTCCAACCATGAATATATACAGCAAAGGCAACAAAATTGCAAGCGATTTTTTGTGAATTTTTTATGACATCGTAAAAGTAAAATGTGGTATGATGAAAGAAAATCTACGGAAAGGCTTGGAGATTTTATGGATTCTACATTGAAAAGAACCTGGGCTGAAATCGACCTTGACGCTCTTGCCCATAATTATACGGTTCTGCGCAACCGGATTGGCGCAGATGTGAAATTTTTAGGAGTGGTAAAAGCGGATGCCTACGGACATGGCTCTGTACAGGTCAGCCGGCTTTTACAGGAGATGCATGCGGACTACTTAGCTGTCAGCAGCATTGACGAGGCCGTTGAACTTCGTCTCAATGACATTACCATGCCCATTTTAATCTTAGGGCACACCCCAAAGGAACAGGTCGGCCGGCTTATCAAATACAACATCACCCAGGCAGTTACCTGCAAGGCAAAAGCACTGGAATACAGTGAAGAAGCCGTCCGTTTAGGCGGTACCCTTAAGATACACATCAAGGTGGACACCGGCATGTCCCGCCTCGGTTATCTGTGCGACGGCGATTATTTTGATACCGGTGTGGAGGGCATCTGCGAAGGTTGTTCCCTGCCGGGACTGGATGCAGAAGGCATCTTCACCCATTTTGCCGTTTCCGATGAACCGGGCGAACAGTGCGAAGCCTACACCAGACATCAATTCCAATTATTTACGGATGTTATTGCAAAGGTAGAGGAAAAACTGGGCAAACGGTTTTTAATTCGCCACTGCGCCAACACCGGCGCCGTCGCCCGCTATCCCGAAACCTGGCTGGACATGGTCCGTCCGGGACTGCTTTTGTATGGTTACGGAGAATTTGCCGAAGAATTGGGACTCCTGCCCGTCATGAGTTTAAAAGCCACCGTCAGCACCATCAAGACCTATCCCGCCGGTACGGCTGTCAGCTACGGCGGCATTTACGTCACCGACAAAAAGACCCGCATGGGCGTTATTCCCTACGGTTATGCAGACGGCTTTTTCCGCTGCCTGTCCAACCGCTGCAGCCTGATGACATCCGAAGGGCCTGTTCCCCAGCGCGGCAAAATCTGCATGGACATGTGCATGATTGATTTGACTGACAAAATGGGCGTGGACGTAGGCAGCGAAGTGGAAATCTTCGGTCGCCGCAATTCCATCAATGACCTGGCCGCCCTGGCAGGCACCATTCCCTACGAGCTGACCTGCGCCGTCAGCAAGCGCGTTCCCCGTATCTATTACCGGGACGGCAAGATAGTGGAAAAAGAACTGCTGCTACGCGGATAGGGAATTACTTTTTGACTTTTTAATAAGATATTGCCTGCTGAGTCAAACCGTAACATCGGAAAAAGAAGTTCTATTTGACTCCCTGGCGCCAAGGTTGCTACAGAGTCAAACTCCCTCAAAACTTTTCAAGGAAAATTTTGACCCTGGCAGCATAAAAATTCCACAGAGTCAAAACAGCTATCTCTTCAGAATGCCCATTGTTTGACTCTGTGGAAAGAAACCTTAAAATAGGTCAAAAGCTTACAGGAAAAACTTCATTTTCATTTGACTCAGATGAAATGAATGCCCATAAAAGTCAAACAGAACCCAGAAAATTGCTTTCTGCATTTGACCCCATGATAAGATATTTCCTACAGAGTCAAATTTGACCCAGAAAATGAAAATTCATTTATGCCACCGGCTTCCAGTCCTCTGCATATTTTTACATTTCTCACATAAATGTTCCACCGACTCCGGAGACTCCACATTAGTCTGGTATGCTCCGGTTGCATACACCATCTGTACCAGCAAATCAGGATTTTTCAGCATGGGGCAGAGTCTTAAGTGGTTTCTGTTGAACGGCTGTCCCTCGTGATATGCCCTAAACAGCGGACTCTGCAGTATTTCCGGAATAATATGGGTTTTAATATTCGTATTGGGAAAATGAATAAATACACAAGGCTCCGCATCACCGTTGGGTATCATGTACCGTCTCTGTTCCGGGGTCGGCATCCGCTCCGGCACCGCATTGTTTCCCACTGGCATGAAGTGGAAATAAAAGCCGTGGTCTGAAAAACAGACACCGCCCTTGTTTTGTCTGAATTTATGTCCTCTTTTCTCTACCGAAACCAATTCCAAAAACTCAGGCGGACTTGCTTAAGTCTGCCTGCTTTCTTTGCCGTTCGTTTAACCGGACAAGTGTTGCTTTCTTTGTTTCCTCCGGCTTTCTTACGATGTCCTCCAGACCGGCTCCGTAGAGCTCCATAAGAGCAAACATCGTGTCCGCCTGCGGATAACCTTTTCCGCGCTCGTATTTATACACAGCCTGTACGGACCCAAGGCATAAATATTCCCGCACATCTTCTACCGTAAGGTGATTTGCCTCACGCAGCCGCCGCAAGTTCTGTCCGATAACCTGTATGTCGTATTCCGGTCTACAATCCATGATGTTCCTCCTTTTCTGTATCTGTACTTTCTGCATCCGAAAAGCTGCTGCCTCTTTTCGGGTATTCGCTTTCTGCAATGCAAGTGTCTCCTTGCTTTCTCGTGCTTACGTCCAGTAAGGCTTCTGGTCTTTATGGGTGTAGCCTTTTAACTTTTCCCGGTAATCACTCACCCTGTTTTCATAATACAAACAGGTTTTTTCTTTCAGACGCCCCTGCTCCTTCATTTCTGTAAACCTGCTTTCCAGCTCCTGAAAATCCGCCTGCGCATTGTCCTTATAATTGTTTGACATGTTCATGTCAATTCTGGTCATCAGCGCATCCAATTCTTTTTCATATCTGCTCTTAAAGAGAACCATATTCTGTTTCCTTTCTTCCTGCCCCATTTCCCTTTTTCTTTTGGGTATATGACTCCTTTTTCCTTCCTGTACCCAACTCACTTGCATTCTTTTGGGTATAGGAAACTTTTTCTCCTCGCTGTACCCAACTTGCTTTGATTTCTGCCTTATCGGGACGCTTTGAAATTATAAATGGGTTTCATAATGTCAATGACATCCACGGAGTCTTTGATAACATCAATAATATCATCCAGTGATTTATATGCCATAGGGGACTCATCCAGCGTGTATTCATTGACAGAAGTGGTATAAATTCCTTTCATGGACTCTTCGTATTCTTTCATGCTGAGCTTTGCCTTGGCATCCGTCCGAGACATCAGACGGCCGGCGCCGTGGGGCGCCGAAAAATTCCAGTCAGGATTTCCCTTTCCTACGGCAAGAACACTGCCGTCCCTCATGTTAATGGGAATTAATACCTTTTCGCCCTTGTGTGCCGCTATGGCTCCTTTTCGCAAAATCATTTCTTCCGTATCAATGTAATTATGAATGGTGTGGAACGCTTCCCCGCCTGTCATGCCGGTTCTTTCCAGAAGGAGTTCCGCCATCTTTTCCCTGTTTCTTTTGGCAAAAGCCTGGCAGATAACCACATCATGCAGATAATCTTCCAGATATCGTCCGCTCAGATAGCAAAGGTCCTCCGGCATCGTGGGTTCCGACTCATACACCTTAAAATGAAGCTGCTTTAAGGCTTCCTGTATTTCTTTCCTGCGTCCCTGTTCCTTGTAGGTGCGGATGATTTCCTCCCTCTTTTCCAGATATTCCCCATAACCTCTGTCCAGATTGACCGCCAGCTTCTGATAAAGCTCCGCGACCTGTTTTCCCAGATTCCGGGAACCGGAATGGATAACCAGATATTTGGTTCCGTCAGAGGCCTCATCAATTTCTATGAAATGGTTGCCGCCTCCAAGGGTTCCTAAGGATTTTGCCAGTCTTTTCGTTTCCTTTAACTGCCTGTAACAGGCGAGATCCGTCAAATCAAAACGCTCTATTCTGCCGTCCCAGATATCCCTTCCCGAAGGAATAAAGTGGGCTGCTTCATCCACTTTTTCAAAATCAATATCGGCTTTTCCTAAATTCACCGTATACATACCGCAGCCGATGTCCACGCCTACCACGTTGGGGACAGCTTTCCCGTTAATCGTCATGGTGGTACCGATGGTGCAGCCTTTTCCCGCATGCACATCCGGCATAATACGGATTTGGGACCCCTCCGTCATGGGGTAATCGCACATTCGTCTGATTTGCTCTATGGCTTCCTCCTCCACTACCTTTGCGTAGCAGAGCGCTGTATTCATCTTTCCTTTTATCTCTATCATAGGATACTCCTTCCTGCAGGGCATTCCTTGCATCTTCCGGGAACCTCAGGTTGTTCTATTCCTCTTCCGGGCTCCGGCTCCATGATGCTCAGGGCATGTCGTGCCTGTGTCTGTATATATCTGATAATCCTATCATAGAGTCTGTTTTCTTTTTTATCACGGAAAAAAAGTTGCGAACTCGTCGACGAGTGCCATTTGACGTTCCATTCTTTTCCGCAGTTCTTCGCGCATGCTGTCGGGAGCCGTCACCTCTATGTAGCTTCCGAAGGACAAAATCTGGATAAGCACATCCGTTTCATCATCCACATCGTATTCCAGTGTGACAAGATAATTTTCCGCATCCCGGCGCTCCACTTCTTTTTTATAGTGGGAAAACTTCATCATGGCGCGCTCCAACGCATTCCGTTCATCCGTCAGTGTGAATTTCAGTACCTTTTTCTCCCGCTCCTTCAAACGGACATTCTCCGGAAATGTGTCTCTTAAAAGTTCGCACTGCACAATTCTTCCTAAATTAACGGTCTTAATGCTCTGCCTGTCCGCGCACAGCACCCGGAATTTGTCCTCTTTGTCGGAATACTCCAACTGAACCGGCTCCAGAATTTCGCACCGTTTCTGCTCCCTGCTGTTCAGGAAAGAAACTTTCAATTTTCTTCTTTCTGCGATTGCCTGCCTGATTAGCCGGAAATTGGCAATATAGGCAGGGTCGTCGTAATCGTCCCCATCGGCATACCGGTCAAAATACACGATATCCTCCGGGAAAAACAACGGCTCCGTGTCGGCGAGCTCCCGGGGACAAGCTACTGCAAAATCCGCATTTGACACGGCAGTGGCTGCTTGTTCTGTATTCTCCGGCACAGGTTCCAAGAACAATTTTACCCGTTTATCCAGAAGAATGGTTTTCAGCCATCTTTTTTCCAGTATGGTCAGGGGCATATCCGGGGTGTGCTTTAAGGGCGTGTGCAGGTTTTCGTCTAAAAGCTGCCACTCCTGTTTTTTTAACGCCGGTATCATAATAAGACTGCTTTCCTCAAAAGCAGTCTCCGCCACTATCTCATACATTTTCTTTTCCGTCAGCCCGCCTTCTATAGCCAGGTTCAGCATTTTCGCCACCGCCCGGTAATAACAGCCGTAAATTTCATGAAAAAGCATTTTCGTCCTCGTATTGTTTCAACATTTTTACCATATCTATTTTTATCTGGTTCTTCACATCCTCGTTATCGCAGCGTATCGCCTTGATACGCCCGAAGAAGGTCCTTATCCACGGCATCATCTCATAGGCATCCAGCACATCCGCCGAAAAACGGTAGGTTTCCTCATCCACTTTGGAAACGGTTCCGCATCTTTTTTCCCGTTCCAGCCTGCGAACGATAAACGCTTCGTCCGTCCCCACATAAATATCCATTTCGATATGCTCGTACCGCCGGTACTTGGCACAGCTCACACCCCACATATGCTCTCCGGCACGTTCACACACCTTAAGAAGTCTGTCATAGTCCGCACAAACCTCTCCCGCTTTTCCTTTTTGTATGTAATCCACCCGTAGGGAATAGGGTCTTAAATTGTCCGCATCCATACAGAACAAGTAATTGCGTCCTCCCTGTGTGCTTACATAAAGCTTGTAAGGAATGACCGTCTGTTGCTTCACGCCTGCATCGCCCCGGCTGAAGGAAGTAATCTCCAGTAACCGTTTTTCATGGATACCTTGTAAAATCAGCTCCGTAATTTCGGCATCATAGGCATTCATTATATAGTGATTTTTGAAGGTCAGATATTCTCCGACACAGTCATTCCTGCCAGGCAGACACTTTCCGTTTTCATCATTTCTGCCAGTCGGATAAGCTTTCTCTGCATCCGCCTGCATGCGGTCTTCCAGGTAGCTGCCAATCACGCCCAGCGGGCTTTCTTCCGTAAAAAAGCGGATGGCTTCTTTATATTCCGCAAGACAGATTTCATTCTCCGAAAGCCAGTACGTGACCGTCCTGCCGCTCTTTTCGGAAACAACTATCCCCAGTTCCTCGTATTCTTTCAGTTTTTTCCGAAGGGTGGACTCATCGAAGCTGATGGGATTCTGAAATGCTGTGAGATATTCCGTATCCATAATCCGCAGAATTTCCTTCAATGAATACACTTGGGGAACGTCCCCATAACTGTCCGCACCGGACACTTTCCGAAAATCCACACCCGCATCCGAAAGGATATCTAACAGCAGAAAATGCAGTGTAATATCCTTGTTGGTGAAGCTTTTGGCTTTGAACGCCTGATACAGCGGATTGTGGGTGACGCTCCTGCCCTCCAGGGAAATAAAGGCGTTTTTGCCGGAGGGAGTCTGGCGGAACGAAATCAGGTGGCCGAGATAACTCTGAATACGGCGGCGTTCGTTGTCGTAACTGCGGGCGCTTTTCCTGTCATATTCTTCTCTGGTCTTGAAGCCGTACAAAAAGAAATCGCGCATGTAGCCGCGGATGTTGTCAAAATTTTTAATTAATTCCGAATAAGCCACGGCTGCCCTCCCTTCTCAATATCTGCAAGACATCCATTCTGCAGATGTCACCAACACCGTCTTCGCCAAATCACTTCCGGCACGCTTTTTCCGTTTTGTTAATCATAATGAATAATAAAATCAGGAAAAATGCAAGGTATACAGGCATCAGTTTCAGGCTGATATAGTTGGCTATGAGTCCGAAAACGGGCGGCATAAAAGTGGAGCCCACATAAGCGCTTGCCATCTGGATGCCGATAATGCCCTGCGAATTTTCCGCCCCAAAATTATCGGGTGTGGAATGGATAATGCATGGGTACACCGGGGCACAGCCCAGTCCGATGATAACAAATCCCACGACTGCCGTAACGGTAAACGGCAGTGCAATGCATACCACACCCGCAAGCGCAATGCTGACGCCCAGCCGTATCATCTTATTGTCACCCAGCTTGTCGGATATAAAGCCGGATAAAAATCTACCTGTGGTAATACCGATAAAAAACAACGAACCGTATGCCGCTGCTTTTTCATTGCTGATACCCCTTGTGCCTTCCAGGTAACTGCTTGCCCATAGCATGGTGGAGGCTTCCGCCGCGCAGTATGCCAGGAAGCCCAGCAAAAGGCAGGGCACTCCTTTTATTTTGAAGGATCCCTTTATGCCTAAAAGTGCGGTTTCCCCGCTCTCTGTCTCCGTCTGTTTGTTGACCTTCCATAACGGAAGTGTCACCAGAATTACCGCTGCAATGGCAAACTGCAGGTAGGAAACGGTACGGTAGCCGTTCGTCCAGGTGCTGTGCAGCAGGGCATAACTCATAATGTACGGGCTGACAATCGTACCCACGCCCCAGAAGCAGTGCAGCCAGCTCATGTGACGGGAACTATAATGCAAAGCCACATAGTTGTTCAGTGCTGCATCAATAGCGCCGGCGCCCAGACCGTAGGGAATTGCCCAAAGGCACATCTGATAAAATTCCGTAACGGTAGAAAAACCAAATAAGGCAACGGCCGTGAGCAGGACGCTTACGAACGTTACCGTTTTGGTCTTAAACCGTTTGGTCAGTCTTTCGGACAACAGTCCCGAAATAATGGTGCCACCCGAAATAATCATGGACACCATGCCCATATAGGACAACGGCACACCAAAATCCACGCGGATGGTAGGCCATGCCGAGCCCAGCAGCGAGTCGGGCAGCCCCAGACTGATAAAAGCTAAATAGATAACTGCTAAAAGTAATAAATACACAAAACTTACCTCTGTAAAACGAATTTTTTTGCAAAACTGCCTTGCTGAAAAACGGATATTTTTCGAAAAACCGTCGATGCAGAAAATTTCTTTTGCTGAACTATTTTAACTGCAGACCGGCTGCAAATGCCTTGCCCACTACATCTCCTAAAGCCACATAGGTGTTGGCAGCCGGATCATAGGCAATGGGTTTTAATTTCTTAACATCAATTTTTCCGTCGGTCATCACGGAGTCATCCGCCGTCACATTGACGATTTCGCCAATCAGAATGCCGTTTTCAAAGCTCTTTACTTTACATTCCAGAGCCACGGGCAGCTCGTCAATCAGCGGTGCGTTTACCATGCTGCTCTTTGTTGCATGGAAGCCTGCTTTGGCAAACTTATCCAGCACCTTTTTTGCTGACTCAATACCCACATAGTCGCAGGGAACAACCGTACCCTCCGTTGCCATGCTTACAGTGAAAGCACCGGTAACAGCCAGGTTTTCGGTGGTCTTGTGCTCAGAAAGGCTGATGGAAATTTCATTCATATCGGAAATCATGCCCCAGGCTGCGTTCATGGCATTGGGCACGCCATCCTTGTCATAAGTACCGATAATCAGCACCGGCATGGGAAATATCAGAGGCTTTGCTCCTAAATCAATTCTGCTCATACTAATCCTCCTTGTTTTTACGAAGTAAAAATCCGAGCCCTCCGGCGAGGAGAGGATTTTCCTCCTTGTTTTTACGAAGTAAAAAATCCGAGCCCTCCGGCGAGGAGAGGATTTTCCTCCTTGTTTTTATTCATTGTATATGACTTGCTCCAGTCACATAGTCTATTATAACACCCGGCTGCACATTATAGCAATAAACGCAGAAGGAAATTCCTTCCCCGCCGTCTTCCACCGAATAAGCCTCCATCAGTACGCCGCCCGCCACTAAATTATCACCTTCAAAGACAGGCGTCACCCGGTACAGCACATGCTTGTCGTTCCTGTCCAGATATTTTGCCACCTGCTCCTCAAAGGGAAGCATTCCCTCCACATTCATATAGTGAGTTCCGGTAATGAGATTTTCTTCATTGGCATTTTCCGCCGTCAGACAGTATGCTATCAGATGGCAACGGTTATGCAGAAACGGTGGGTCCGAGTCAATCAGTCCCTCATACTTTGCCTGCCGCCAGCCGGACGGCTTCACACTGCCAATCTTTCCTCTTTTTCCGGTGGGCATCAGCTCCCTGCTCACGTTGGCAAATGCCACGCCGCACCGTCCCAGATTGTCCAGCTCGCTGTAAGACTCAAAGGTGTCCGTGGTTTTTTCTTCTTCCGTAAAAAAGGGAACATTGTCATTGACACAAACGTAGGGCTCTCCCGTATATTCCGGAATGGTGAAGCCGTCCGTGATGCCGGAGTTATTCTCCTCTTCCGCTTTCCAGGTACCGCTGGAAACTTCTTCCGTAATCTCCCCGATAATCTGCTCAATCGGGGCAGCGCAGGATGCCGTACCAAGTGCGCAGATTGCCGCAAGGACTATAACGGCTATTCTGTTTTTCCATTTCCATTTGAAATTCTGCATTTTCCTGTTCCCTGTCACTTTAATGTATCCTGCACATTCCCGCATAAAAAATCCAGCCAGACGGCTTTCCTATAACGTAAAAAACTGTTGTCCGGCACGCCTGTCCTTGTGAAACAACAGTTTTATTTTACAGCTATTTTTATATTTTCCGCTATTTTATTTGCGGCATCTTAAAAATTGCAGAAACCTCTGCCACGCGCCGTTTCCTGCGGCACATCCTCTCCGCTGACATAGCCTGCATGAAATGCCATGTTAATGTCCCGGAGTTCTTTTTTGCCGTCGATGTAATCCTGATACATTTCTACAAGACCTGTCATGCAGCCGTCGCAGTTTGCTTCGATATATCCCAGAGAGTCCGTAACAATTTTTTCCCGCTCTTCTCTGGTGGTGTCTTTAATCAGATAACTCATATTTTCTCCTCCAGTTTCTTATAAAAAGCAACCGCATCCGCAATGTCTTTCTCGTCCGGATGTCCCTTGGCAATGCCGCCGAGCAGCTTGAAAGGGCCAAACGTATCGTAGCCCTTGCATCCGAAATACCCGATGTTGACCGCATGTTTGCTTGCCGTCACTTCTTCTATGGATTTGTAGGCAGCGGAACCGCCGTAAGTGCAGATATAGAAAACCTTCTTGTTTGCCGGAAGATTTACGGATGCAAAATTCAACACCGTCTGGTGAAACTTTCCATAATAGATACCGGAAGCAAATCCGATGCAGTCATACCCGGACAGTTCCATTTCTTTCACCTTGGTGGCATCCACCACTTCCACGTTACATTCTTTGGCAATAGCCTCCACTATTTTCTTCGTATTCTCATGATGCACCGAAGCCATTACAATAATGCTTTTCATTTTGTTTTCTCCTCTTCTGTATCTTCCGGCCACTCCGAACCGATGTCCAGTTTGTTTTCGACAAGCCACTCATCCTCTACGGAAACCGTCTTTGTTTCTCCCTGGCTGTTTTCCAGAGTCACGGTCACTTTCGGCCTTTCCCCCGGCATCAGGGCCTCGCACCCATAATCGCCGTCAAAAATATGCTTTATCTTCCACATAATAATACCCTCTTATAAAATATAGTCCTTTTTGAGGGGAATGGGAAGAGTTTCGTATAAAAATAAATTTTACTCTTCTAGCCGGGCTTTCAAAATCTCCAGACTTTCCTCTATTTTATCCAAATCCACAAAATAAACATTCACCTCTGTTTTACTGTTTTTATCCTCACTCACAAATTTGACAGGCTCCCGGTTTCCTTCCTTTCTTACCGCATCGTTTATCGGATACAAAAGCCATATTTCGGATGTTCCATATTTTTTTGAATAAGCATACATCTGATACATATCTGCCTGAGAAATACCGTAATTGCTGCCGTTCTCTTTCCCATCCAGTTCTTTCCATTTTGTGTCCAAAATAACAATACGTCCGTCTCTTTTCATCACAATATCCGGTTTCAGAGCAAAACTTTTGGAGTTATCAAAAAGATATTTTTTCTTCTCCTGACTCGAAACCTGCCACCCTGCCGGTGACATAACTTTTTTCATCTGCTGTGCCACATAGCTTTCATATACCAGTTCCATGGGGAAAAGCAGAGATTGCGCTGCCGTATCACCCGAAAATGTTGTGAAATTCTTATTCAGCAAAAACACCTTTGACCACTGCATCAGCATTTCATAGTCCCTTGTATTGCGATTGCTAACAATTCCCGCAAAATCCTTCGTATAATTCACAGATTTGTCCACCATTTCAAATGCAGTAAGCAGTTTCAGAATTTCTTTTGCATTATCCACACTGTTTGTCAGCTTTTGCAATTTTAAGAGAGTCGTTTTTATAATTCTGTTTTCCGCCCTGTTCGGGTGAAATTCCTGATAGGCAACAAAAAACCTCTCCTTATGCACCAAATTCATTTGCAAATGCTTATTTACCAACAGCTTTCCCTTATAAAAAGAAAGATTGTCCTCCTGCTCCACATAGTCCGACTTAATACCTTTTTTGACCAGCCTTCTTACTTCCTGCAAATACATGTTGACAAACAGTTCATATAAATTCATCCGGTCAGCTTTTAGGGAAGCTTCCTGAAAAACCTTTTCCGGGAATTTTTTCAAAGAGGAAAGCATAAGCAAAAACACTTTTTTGGTTCTTGCATAATTTTCTTCCTCTTCCCCAATGGAAATCTTGGGCAGTACCTGAATTTGAAAACCGTCCGGCAGTTGTATAATGCCCACATAATTTTTTACGGAGACTACATCTCCCACGTTTCGCCTGTAGTCTATTCTCATGAAATCCAGGATATCCGCATCCGTGGTATTCCCCGGAATGCTGCGGATAAACCTTACAAGATTTCGGAATTCCTTTTCTTCCAGATATTTATATTTTGTATCACCGCTATACTCGGCATTACAGATAATACGGTCAAACTCCCTTACTTCTAAAAGCCGCCCCATACTTTCACCGTACCTTACCTTTACTCGTAAATTTTCTTGTAACTGTCAATGTTTCCAAAGGCTTCTTTATTAACGGAATAGGTCACTTTCGGCAAAATGTCCTCGTTGACATCGCCCTTAAAGAGGTTCGATGCCTTTACCTTTTCGTCCTTAATAAATTTCAGCTCCAAAGGAACTCCCTCGTTTTCCCCAAGTACAAGCTGGATTTTTTCATAGTCTTCATAAAAATACTCCTGCAAAAGGGGAATAACCGATTTTTCAAAAACAGAAGCCAGATTTTCGATAGTTGCCTTCTCTCCTCTGAGCCCAGTAAAAAAAGCATGACCGATTGTATGTTCCCGGTCGTACAGGCAGGTTATTCTATCATTTATGACAGAAAGCATTTTCGCCACATCCAAATCCGCCACCTTATCTGCATGTATCTTCCGGAGGACTTCGATATCGGGCATCATTTCTATAAACTGAAACCTTCTGCGCAGCGCCGTATCCATAAGCGCAATGGAACGGTCCGCCGTATTCATGGTGCCCAGTATGTAAACGTTGGAAGGAACACTGAATTTACTTCCCGAATAAGGCAGGATTGCCGACGCTTCCTCCGGCATTCCGGCTCTCTTTGTATTCTCAATCAGGGTAATCAGTTCTCCGAATATTTTGGAAATATTGCCGCGGTTAATTTCATCAATAATAAAGACATACGGTTGTGTATTTTCCTTAATCACCGCATGAGCCAAAGCTGGGTTATACTTTTGCGCCAGCAGAACCACATCCTTCACATCCATATAGGGAACTTTGGCAAAGGTCATCCGGTGCAGCAATTTTCCGCTGTTGATACCAGTAATGTCTGCGTCAATATTTTTTGCCAGCCACTTTACCGGTCTTGCCGTCTGGTAAACATCCTTATTCTCCAACACCTCTGCATCCCCGGTAACAATAGCTATGCCGTCTATTGTTTTCCGTGTCTTAAAGGATAAAATAATATCTCCCGGATTGACTTCCTCCACAAAAGCACGGGCTTCCTCCGACTCTATTCCAAATCCCATTCTGACATTGTTCTCAGCAAAACATTCCTGTTTAATGGGGTTCCATTCTCCGTTTTTTATGGTTAGTTTCCAGATTTTGGCTGCAGCTCCTATGGTCTGCTCTTCGGTCTGCATTTCCACTGCTTTGGCTTTATCGCAGAAACACTTAAATACACCGGGTTCTATGGTATAATGTAAACCATTCATATCCGATTTTGGTTTAATCCCCTCAATAAATTCCTCGTAACCGTAGGATTGATGGAATGTGGTAAACGCAATCCTTCCCTCTTCCTTTAGTTCCTTATATCTTTTCATTACTTCATCATAATCTGTCAGTTCTTCCAAAGATTTGCCGTCACAGATTGCCACCGCATATATGGCAGAATGATATGTCTTTCCGGTGCCGGGAGGACCGTATAAAATTATATTTTTATCAAATTCTGTATTTTTCATAGTGCTGTTCTCCTTCATGTTATTGATTTATATAAGCACATTCCTGTGCGTGTAAAGCATATACTCCTCGGTCCACTACCATTTGTTTCACAGGTATTTTTTTCTTATTTGCAATTTCAATCAACTTTTTCTTATCCCCTTCCGGCATTTGCGCTCCAAGATATATGGCAGATATAGGTGGCATTTCTATGTTCTTTCCTCCTGTTGCTGATATAATAATTCTCCATTCATTCTCGTATTCCCATATATTATCCTTGGTAAGTAACGCAATATACAATGCCTTAGTGACCTCTGTATTCATATCTTTACTGTTATTATATATACATTCTAAAGGTATTGAAGGTCTGTCAGTCGAATATGCCACAGGTAAAAGATTATTTATATTTTTTAAATCCTTAAAATCATATTCTATACAAAAGCCCTTATGACCATCAGCATAATGAGACCACATTAAATTGTTCCTATAATCCGTTGTCAAACATCCAACTGCAAAATTTTGGTCCATAATTTTCTGAATTTGTTTTTCCTGCTCATGTATTTCGCTCTGTTTTTTCTTGATATCGTTGTCTGATTGAGGACATACCTTGGTAGATATCTCAAAATATGTATCAATTTCATCAATATCTTCTTTAATTTGAAATCTTTTGGCTATATCCTCTAATTTGAAATCATTCGAGTTCATAGCAAGCAACTCTTCCTCGCCAAAATGCTCCACCAAATATTTACCTTCATTTATCATAAGTTCTGCCACATTTTCCGAGATGCTTTCTTCCAATAAAACAGACATAATTTTACTGACCATAGCTTTATTATCAATTAACATCGAATAAACAGATTGCCCGGCTCCCATTTTGTCTTCTATCTGTTTTCTTAACTCAAAAAAATCACTGTATAAAGAATTTTCTAAAAGTGCTTGAACTATTCTCTTATCATTTCCTGTGTAATCGTTTATATTTACTTTTCCTTTATCCTCTTGTTCAACCAACTTGTATCCGTTTATTATTGCATTTACATAATGTTTCCACATAGTTTGCCCAAGTGAAGTCATTCGCATTGCCAACTTACAGTCAAATGGGTCATTAAATTCCTTGGGTGATGAACAATACATAGTTCCATTTTCCAAGTTACTAAGGGAAAACTTATTAACTGCACGATATTTATACAATTTTCCTTCCGTAGTGTCCTGCATAAAAATTTCATTGCGCTTATTTATAAAATCAACCTCATCTTCAGACCGAAGACTATTATACAACAAATTCTTTTTATCTTTCATTTTTCCTGCACCATTAGCATATTGATTTATATTTTTGTTGCCTACTTACTACTATATTTTCTTATATTATAGTCTTTGTGCTTTTCCCTGTCCACAATAGTCACCAGTTCTCCATGCTGCATTAAGCCCTATGCGAATGTAAAGGCAGATAAGTCAAACAGACTACCTAATGTGTTTTCCAAAGAGGACGGTGTCATAGCTTCTTTCACTTTCCGGAGGGTTTCGTTAAAAAGACTTTCGTTTTTAAAAATCTGAAGCAGTTCTGCCGTATTTCGTGCATCGTCCAGTGCATCATGTTCCCTGCCGGAAAAATCAATACCCGCCATATCCAGTGCAAATTTCAAGGAAACCTGTCTGTCAAATCCCAGATGGGAGTCAAATTCCTTCTGAAAATCATTCCATTCCGTATCCATTATTTTACGCTCCATGGATGAAAGCTCACATTCCTTCCAAACAAGTTCTTTTTTCATCTGAAAATAATCGCTGTTGCTCCAGGCATATATGATTACCTCATCGCCGGTCCCCAGACACCAGTTTGCAAACATCCGAAAAGCCTCCTTAAAATACGGTGCATGTTCTACCATCGCATCGGTAATACCGGTCAATCTGCTGATATTCGGTGCAATCCTATTGTTATACTCCGGCTTCACATAAGTACGAAAAGAAGAAATTTCCTGTAATCTGTCATCCAGCATAACTGCCCCGATTTCAATGGTTTCCATATTGTAAGTTCCCTTCTTTTCCATTTTGCCTCTGACAGTATTCATCTCCAAATCCACAACAATATGTTTCATAAAACATCCTCCGTTTCATAAAAATAAGAACCGAAAAGATTTTTGCCTCTTTTCGGTTCTTATCATACTAAAATGGATGTCCCATAAATGACACTTTTATAATACGGTATTAGAATTTGCACAAAAACGGAGTCAGATATACCGGTAAAAAAGAAATCTGCCCTTCTCTGTCTATATCTTTTTGCGAGATAATAACACAATCCCTGACCGTTTTGGAATATTTTTTATGAAACTCTGTAAGGGACTCATGTTTTCCGACTCCCGAAGATTTCACTTCTATGGCAGATACCTTGGAACTCTGGGTAATCAGGAAGTCTATTTCATAATAATGTGTACTTTTTTCCTTCTTCCATGTATGATAGAACAATTCTCTGCCTGATGCGGCTATCATCTGGGCAACCAGATTTTCATACAAATACCCTAAGTTTGCCGGCAGTTTATCCGCCAGCAATTTTGCATATATATCATTCTCCGCCACCGGTCTGTCTATAAACATCAACGTGATAAACAGCCCCGTGTCCGCAATATACATTTTATAACTGTCCAAATCCTTCGTAAGCGACAGACTTACTCTTGGGTCCGTTGTATTATAAGACGGAAGAACTGTTTTCGAGTCTATTAAATCATATAGTAATTTCTCTTCTTTTGATGATTTTCTCTTCCCTGTCAGTGCACTGGTACGATATTTTTTTCCGCCTTTGGAAAGCTGCGCCGGTATGGAATGATACATGGCTGAAATCATTCCGGACGGATCCAGCTTTCTGAAATCGTCCTCATACAACTTGATAATCTGGCGTTTTACCATATCAATCGCAGAAAAGTTTTCTCCGTTTACAAAGGCTTCTACTGCCTGCGGCATTCCACCGATAGCCATATACAGCCTTATATCTCTCATAAGCTTACGGTTGACCTGCTGCCCAACGCCTTTTTTCAGCATATATATTTTTTCCAGCAATTCATAATTGCCATTGGTCGCATCACAAAATTCCTCATAGTCCATCGGATATACCTGTATCTTCATTTCTTCAGACGGAATGAGGATATCTTTAATATTTTTCCGAATGGATATTAAGGAACCTGTTTCTATATAGTGATACCTGCCATCCTTAACAAGATGCTTAATGGCTTGTCTTGCTTTGGGAAAAAGCTGTACTTCATCAAATATTATCACAGACTCATGTTGATATAAATTGATACCGGTTATCGCCTGCAAGCGAAGAAAAAACATATCCGGATTATGAATATCATCAAAGCACGCCAGCATTTCTTCGGATGTCTTTGAAAAATCAATCAGTATATAGGATTTATATTCTTTTTGGGCAAACTGCTCAGCAATGGTAGATTTACCGACTCGTCTTGCCCCCTCCAGCAAAACCGCATACTTGTCAGCATACTGTTCTTTCCACTCTTTCAACTCGTCATATGCTTTTCTCTTAAAATACATGCCTGCCTCCTATAAAGTTTCGATAGAATACTACAACCTGCATTATAAGCTAAGTATATTCTATTATTTGCAATTCTTCAATATTTTATTTCTCAAAATCATGCAAAATTTCAAAACTTTTTCATAGTAAATCTTGCAGTTTTTCAAAGTTTTTTATGGTAAAACATGCAAAAACATGCAAGACATGCCAAACATGCAATTGTCAATCGAAGAGAAAAATTTTATAATGTGCTATGATAGATTACAAAAATAAAAGCTTTACCGGAAAGGAATTTTCTATGAACACTCCCGACTTTTCAAAGGAAAACATCAAGCCCTTATTCGACTCCAAATTTGTCAGAGTCTTTGATTTGCAGTATGCGGAGGGAAAGCATTATTATGATGCCACCAGACGCACAGGCGACGATCTGGTCGCTTCCAAAACAAAAGAAGAATTCAAGAACATGCATGCGGATGCCGTTACCTGCATCGTGGTTCTTAACATAAAAAACGAGGAACCCAGACTGCTTCTCAGCCATGAGTTCCGTTATCCTACCGGTCAGTTTCTCTTAAGTCCGCCCGCAGGGCTCATTGACAAGGAAGATTTGCTGCCGGTTATGACAGCAGCTTCTGTGCCGTCCGATGCCGCAGCAGACGCCGCCGGTACGGACATGCGCACCGCCCCTCTGATTAAAACCGCCATCCGGGAGCTTAAGGAAGAAACCGGCATTGTATTCGGGGAAAATGACACTGCACGCGTCATCAATCCGCTGCTTTTCAGCACCCCCGGCATGACCGACGAAAGCAATGCCCTGGTGCTGCTTTCCATCAACCGGGACACCATGCCGGATTTAAGCACCGCCGACGCCGTAGGCAGCGAATGTTTTGACGGCTTCTCTCTTTTAACGAAAGAGGATGCTCTCCGAATTTTACGACAGGGCACGGACGACAACGGTATTTTTTATTCCATATACACCTGGGCTTCCCTCATGCATTTTGTCACAATGCCTTTCTGATGCAGATAATCGTCTAATTCCATGTTCCGGCACATGAACGGCTGAGCTCCTCTGCGGAAAATCCAGCTGGTGCAAAGCGGCATATGCAGGATTGTCTGCGTGGTTTTATTGCACCGGGTAGCGATGGAGGATGCCGTTTTCGGGTCATTCCCGCCCATGTAAATCATGGTGTCGCAGTCATCCACTATGGTATGGGCTCCCATGTCATAGCTTTGTTCCAACTGGGATAAAGACTGCAGGATTAAAATAGCGGAAATTTTCCGGGAACGGATGTTGGAAATCATGTTTTCAAAGTTGTCAATCCGGCAGTTTGTGGCAAAGTCGTCCATGAAAAAACGGACCGGCACCGGCAGCCGGCTGTCCGCACACCGCTCGTCCGCGTAGGTGCAGAGCTGGTTCATGGTCTGGGTAAAAAACAGGTTTATCAGTAAATCCATGGACCTGTCCGTGTCCGATACTTCCACAAATACCGCCGTTTTCTGCCTGCCGATAGATGTCAGGTTCAGCTCGTCATCCCGCATCATCTGCGCTAATTCCTCCGTGTCGAGGGAGCAGAATTTGCTGATGGCGGTCACGACAATGGTGTGGAACGTTTTATTCGGCGCCTGATTGACATTCTGGAACTGTTTATACGCCCAGCTTGTGGGATTTTTCTTATGCAGGTTCTCCATCATGTTTGCCAGAATGCTGTTCCGGCTATCGCTGTCATCCCTTCCCGCCGCCCGCAGAATTTCCAGTATCATATGAAAATTGTGCATACCGGACTCCTCCGGTATGGTTTCTTTCACGTATGCTATCAGACTGCTTATCAGCATCATGGCGGAATCATCCCAGAACGGGTCCGCCATGTGACGGTGTTTCTCGCTTACCATGATGTAGGAAAGCTGTTGGATTTGCTGTGTATTTTTCACATACTGCAGGGGATTGTAATGGACGGATTTTTCCGGGTGAATAAAGCTTAGCTTCACCACCCGGTAGCCGTGCTCCTCCATGTAGTGCCCCCACTGCCGGTGCAGATTTCCCTTGGGGTCCGTCAGCACATAACTGCCCACGCATTCCAAAAGGTTCGGCGTAATGACTGTCCGGGTCTTTGAAGCGCCCGTGGTTCCCACCACCAGCACGTTGTTGTTGAGTCTGGTCTGCCGGTCGTCCAGACTGTATCGTTTTCCGTCCGGCAAAATCATAAAACCATATTTGTCTGCTCTTCTGTCTGCCATGTTTTCTCCTCCCTTTTATACGTGCCCTGCAGTTCCGATACTTCCGTTTTACATCAGGTCATCCGTTACCCAATCGCAAATCCCGAAGGCTACCGCCTCTTTCGCATCCATGTAGTTGTTGTATTCGGTCGCCCGGTTTATTTCTTCGATGCTTTTTCCCGTGTGCTTTGCCAGAATTCCATTTAACTCCTGCCTTGTCTGCATCATCAGGTCGGCGGTGTTTTTGACCGATGATACGGAGCCTCCCACCCCGAGGGGAATCAGCGGCTCATGTATCATGACCTTGCTGTGGGGCAGAATAAACCGCCTGCCTTTCTGACCGCCGGCAAAAATAACGGCGCCCATGCTTGCCGCCATGCCCACGCAGTACATGTTTATCGGCGCCCTGCAGGACTGTATCAAATCGTAAATGGCAAGTCCCGCATTGACCTCGCCGCCGGGGCTGTTTATGTAAATATTGATTTCCGACTGTTCATCCTCCATAAGTTTTAACATCTGCATGGTAAAGGAAAACACAAGGTTTTCATCAATATTGCCGAATAAAAACACCTTCCTGCCTGTAAGTGCATCCGTTAAAAGAGAAACGGTGCGGATGCCGTCCGCCGTCTCCCGTTCTACCTCCGGTACATCATTATATGTGTTCGTCATGTTGCTGCCTCCTGTGCTGGTTATGGTCAACGACTTGTCAGTGAGCTGCCTGCCGTTTGCCGTGCTGCGGCTTGTCAGCGGGCTGCCTGTTGTCCTGCCTGCCGTTTGCCGTGCTGCTGTTTCGCTTTTGTTGTGCTCTCATTGTAGTATGCGGGCACCCTTTTGTCATTGAACGCATAGTTTAACCGGGCACCGCTTATTTTAGGACAAAAAAAGAACCCATATCCTTGTGATATGAGTTCTCAGAGTGTAGACAAAGTCCCGTACAGTAGTGCGGGATTTTTCTTTGCCAAGTGCCAGAAAGTTCGGTATTTATGCGGACTTTCCGGCACTTTTCTGGTATAATAGAAGTATCAAATCACGGCAGGTACTTCTACTTATGATGACCCAGAATGCAGATAAAAAAAGAGAACAAGTGCAGTTTCTTTGTATGGGTGACATGGTTCCACAGGATCACCTTCTCCGAATCATAGATAAGGCAATCGACTGGAACTTCATTTATGACCTTGTAGTCGAAAAATATTCACAGGACAATGGTCGCCCCAGTATGGATCCCGTGATGCTGATTAAGATTCCTTTTATCCAGTATCTTTATGGGATCAAAAGTATGCGGCAGACCTGCAAAGAAAGCAATACTATGGATTATCCCCCTGCAATAATACGCAGCACAACGCTTACAAGCATCTTCAATGGCAGTAATCAGATCCATGCTGACAGTCACAATCGCCTTTCCCGTTTGGAATGACTCCTGCGTCAACTCAACGACCATTGTTCTGTCCTCCTATTGTATTTTTTGCTTTCTTCTTCATTCTGTAGGTGCCCTAACCCACAATGTACACATTCTGCTGCATATCTCATGTTCCTCCTTAAATTTTTATCTAAACTTCTGGACAAAATGTCCTAAAGTCGCGTTCATGTACATTGCCCTCAAAGGCACAAAAAAGCATCTATGCTATCTCACATAAATGCTCTAACGCTGTTAAGTTTATTTAATTGTTATATTGTCTCAACCCGACAAACTGGAGGTTGGCTATTTCGTTGCAACAATACTTATCCAATGATTTTTTGCATTTGAATACGTTTTGATCTCTGTAAAACCCGCTTCCTTCAAAGCGGCAACAAGTTGTTCAGATGTGTAAATCTTCATACCATTGATCATCTTTGTCCATTTTTCATCTGCGGCATTCGTTCCGTCACTCTCGTTACAAATCAGGAATATGCCTTCGCTTTTCAGCACACGGTTGACCTCGGAAAAGCATTTTACTAATCCTGGCCAAAAGTAAACTGTTTCGAAGGCAGAAACATAATCAAAAGTCGCATCAGAAAAGGGTATAGCAGATACATCTCCTTGAACTACATTACATTTCCCTTGTTTAATGGCGAGGGCGTTCAATTTCTGAGATTCTGCCACACTAACCTCAGAATAATCCATTCCTGTCACGTGGCCATTTCTACATCTATCAAGCCAGACCGCAATATTTGCTCCGCCGCCACAGCCGACGTCCAGCACTTCAGCATCAGACTTCGCGGAGATATTTGAGAATCCCCATTGCGATAATTTGGCGTGACCGCTGTTCATCATCTTCGTCATCAATTTTCCGCCGAGGCCTTGTGGCTTACGGGTATTTTCAAAAAATCTCATTACAGAATTCCTCCTCCACAAATACCGGTTGAGATTTCACATATTCTAAGGAATTTAATAACTGTTATATTTTGTTACTAAATTTCTCACGAGCCATTGAAAACACTAAATTTGTGGCAGGTGAACTTTCCATTCGACTTTCCATTGCAATATTTCTATAATAATTAGAATAGCAGAAATGTCAGGATTTATCAATCATTTAATCCTGCTTTGTACATCCAGATGTATTATCCTTTGGATAAAAATACAGAATCACCTTCTTTCCAAGATATTCGCTTAATTTATGCACTTCTCCATTCTGATCTGGTAATTCAAAATCCGGTGCCTTTGTTCCTACTTCTATCATAACGTTTCCTACAATCTACAGATAAGCTGGCATATTATTTACTCTTGCTTTTCTTTATTTTTTCCAATCCTTGCTTACCAGCAATCATCTTATGCCCTGATAACATAGAAAAACACATACAAACCATTGCTCCTACTGCAAAAATTTTGTGTTCTTTCATTTTTCCTTTAAATCCACTATACAATAGTCTTTCAAACAATTGCTTCAAATTTTGCTTTTTCTATTGCTTTATTCTCATACATATGCTTATCTGCTTTATCAAATAAAGTCTTAATTGTACAATCAGCATAATCTTCTGAAAAAGCATATCCATATGCATAACTTACTTCTACCTTATGTATGTTTTCATTGAAATGCCTAACCTCATCATGCACTTCATCCATGATCTTCAAGATTTCATTCTTTGTTGTCTGTGTAATAATTGCTATAAATTCATCACCACCATATCTTCCCACAAAGTCTTTTGCTGGAATGGCATTTCTCAATAATCTTGCAAAATTTGTTATAAGCTGATCTCCTACTGCATGTCCATAAGTGTCATTTGCACACTTCAGATTATTTAAGTCAAACATTACAAATCCCATAGGTTCTGTTATATACTCGTAGTTATTAAGCATTTCTTCGCATTTACTCTTATTAGGGAGTCCTGTCTGTAAATCCACATATGCTTTTTTCTCCAAAACTTGATTTTTATTTTTTATTCTAATGTCATCTATTGTTTGTTTTATGATTATTAGTACCAACAGGATGATATCTGCAACTGAGAGTATTTCAACAATCCTAATAATACCCGCTACTCTTTCAGAATAAATTTCAGCAGACGAAACCGTTTCATCTGCCAGCTTAAAATATGTTTCGCTCATAGCAATAACATCAGTAGCTTCGTATCCTTTTTCTCTTACAGATATAATCTCGGCTTTTAATTTTTCCCAATATGAGATTTGTTCATCCAAATTGTTCTGATATGTTATATCTGGAAGGCTCACAAGACCATATATCCCATCACCATACTTAAGCCCATCCAGAATATCATCCAGATATGCCATCAGTTCATCATCAGCAGTTCCCGTGACTTCCAATTTCACTTCACGCTGCGTTCCACCTCTTACTAAGCCTGCATAATTAACTACCTTAGCAGTTCCTTGTATTTTCCGTATTTCCCACATCATAACAACGACCAAAACTGCCAAAAATAACACAAGGGTTGTCTTTAATATATTGCCAATTTTTTCTCTCATTGCGCAATCGCCTTCAAATACTTCTAATTAATTCAAACTATATATCGTCATTGATACTCTTTTTTGTAATCTGCCCGTCCACATACAAAATATGGTTAATGAGCCAACTTGTCAGATACTCTAATATATCCTCTATCTGCTTATTCTGATCTACTACTTCTTCGTTGTGATTCTCCATAAATTCATCCAATTTATTGATAAATTCCTGATGCTGTATCTTTTGTGTAAAGAGCTTCTTATAGTGAATAGATTCCATATATTCCTCTTCATCACTGAAATGTTTAACCGTATAATTTCTTAAATTCATAAGAACATCATGTATGGCATCGAATTTATCCGGTATCATATCGTTATGTAGCAGCTCATAAGCTTCATCTGCATATTGGAACAACTGCTTATGCTCTTCGTCAATCATATCTATTCCAATATAATATTCAGGCTTCATTTCATACATTTTATCTTCCTGCCTTCTTTAATAATCATTATTAGCATTTCCACAATCCATGAAGATTGCAGTATGCGTATACTTCCTCTACCAGTTCTCCTTCGCATAATGCAAAATCAATTGCCGGTTCCTGTCCTGATATAAGTTCCTTTCTGTAAATCCCCTGATTAGTCTTAAGTGTTACCCATTCAATGAAATGTTCTTCCAACATTGGGTGCTTTACCTCTCCGACTATTACATGTACAAGATTATTATCTACAGAATATACCGGTACATGCTTTTCAACAGCCGCATCTGTTACTCCGGCTTTTAATTCCAACATCGGCTCTCCGCAACAGATAACAGGCACGCCTTTGTCCTTAACCTTCTCTACAATGTTCCCACAATGCTTACAAATATAATACTTTACTTTCATGATAATCTCTCTATACTTTCTTATATATTTTGCACAAAAAAGCTTGTATTTTAGCCATCTGTGCAATGGTTAATTAAGTTGCAAACAATGACAAGCTCTTAATAATGGGCGAAAACCGTGTCATTTCTGTTTCAATGCACTTCGTTTTCCAGTCAGAAAGGTACACGAAATAAAACGTCATCCTTTTTTTATGAAGGCGAATCTGTGTCCCATTCTTCCCTATGGCTGCCAACCTCTCATGTCTAACAGGATCATCTTATTTGAAAGAGTCCTAAATTCCTTCGTCCAGCCTACCCATAGTGGGGTGCCGCCTTTGCTCCTTTCCAGGGTCATGCCCTATAAAATATGTCTTAGCGGCTTCGCTCTGCTTTGTCATTGCCTAGAGAGCACTCCTGTAATCCAGCACCAATTGAATCCCTGGCGGACGTTATCTGCTACAGTATGTGCTTTTTTGTTTTATGCTGCTTCTGGTCTGATGATGTCCTTTC